>LAHS01000782.1_pt1 | contig 88708 bp, 82 predicted proteins | sample 329651 | NCBI WGS metagenome assembly LAHS01 (sample SAMN03275699, study PRJNA271635) | activated sludge metagenome | isolation source: sample C-1 Sludge from hydrolytic chamber (first chamber) of Anaerobic...
CAGACAATTGGGTACACATCATTTCTGGAGGTTCTTTCGTTAACGGTTGTAGCAGCCAAGGAGAATCGCGCGTTCCTCTTCGGTCGCCCCGGCATGGTGGCCTTCGTGGACCGTGATCTCTTTGAGGTAAGTCGTGTCGGTCAAGAGCTGATCGGAGATCGCGATGGCGAGGTAATCGCCTAAGCTATCCTTCGCATGGGGGTTGATTTCCCCATCGCCAAAGTAGCCTTCTTTGAGCGCGTCTGAGGTTTTCTTAAGAATAAAGCGATCGCCGAATTCCTTGTTGAAACCTTCGACGAAACTCTTTTCCGTGCCTTCCTTGAGGAAGATCGAAGCGGTCCGCCCCTCCAGCGCCATCGGCTTGGCGAGGCAACTCTCCAAAGCCGGGAAGGCCTTGAGGTCGCGGTATTGGACATTGACGAGGCCATGGTCCGCCAGAGTGAAGACGAGAACGTCAGGGTTCTCTTTCACGAAGGCTTTGACCGTGTGATTGATTTGCCGGAGGACATGATGAAGGGTGAACGAACGGACGCCCTTATGATGGATGATGTGATCCGGGTTGGTCCAATAGCCATAATAGAACTGGCCGCCTTCCTGGAAGAAAACGTGCGCGTGAGTCCGAAGTTCTTTTAAGGAAGAAGGGCCTTTCCCATCCCAAAGGGGGGCTTGGAGATCGAGCCGGGCTTTGACGCCTTTCTCTTTGAGGAGGGCATCGATATAGGTGAGGGGGCATTCTTGCTTATAGACTTCCGGAACGCTGATTTTCTCGTCGGTCAAACTGTCGGTATTCGGGAAAACATCGATCGGATCTTTGTATCCGTTCACGTAGAGCGACCAGCCAAGCCAGCCATTCTCGATCGGATTCTTGCCGGTGAGAAGCGCGCTCGTGCAGGCGACGGTCGTGGCCGGATTGACCGAGTGGATCGTCATAAGCTTATGCTCCCGCATGAACTTGGTCGTGTGGGGATATTGGTTCAGGATGTACTCGCCCGAGCCATCGAAAAGGAGAAAGGCGATCTTTTGATGGCCTTTCATCGCTTCGTCCACTTCTTTGATGGTCGAATGAAACGGGGTCACCCCAAAATGAGTCAAGAGGCTCGAGGACAGGTTCACGAGGGTGGTTTCGTGGTCGAGATAAGTCGGATCAAGTTTCTCCATAGGAGGGGTATTATAGGGGTTATTTTTGCTTTTGGAAAGGCTTATTTCGCCCCACCCCTTTTTTAGTCCTCGTAAAGATGGGCCACTAAGCCCCTTAACGGATCGATTTTCTTGCCGTCATAGCTAAAGAAGACGTCGTGAATCCCCGAGGTTTCGGCGATTTTCCTCGCCTGGGCGAGATCCTGTTGCTTCGCCAGATCGCTCTTGGTGAAGACCAAGATCGTCTTGACCTTGCTCTTCTTCAAAAACTTGAGGAGCATCTTATCGTCGTCATTCATCTCGCGCCGGGCATCGAGGAGCCAGACTGCCCCTCGGAGCGTCGGGTTATCGAAATAGGTCTCCATCATGTTCCCGAAGGCTTCGTCTTCCTCGCTCCCATAGCGGGTGAAGCCATAACCCGGGGCATCAACGAGGTAATATTTCTTATCGAGCAAAAAGTAGTTCAAATAGCGGGTCTTTCCGGCTTTTTTCGAAGAAAAAGCCACCCGAGTCTGGCAGAGCGAATTGATGAGCGAGCTCTTGCCGACGTTGCTCCGGCCCAAAAAGACGACTTCGGGGAAGTCATCCTTGGGACGGTAGGAATAATCGGGGCAGGAGATCACGTAATGGACGTCATGAAAATTGATCATGCGAACATTATAAGGTTCCCCGCGCGAAAAGGCGAAAAGAAAGGAGCCCCTCTTTCGAGAGGCTCCGATGAGTTCGAATCAGGCTTGTTTCGGAAGGAGCGCGACCTTGACCGCGTCGTCAACATTGTTGAGGAACACGATCTTGAGCGCCTTCTTTACTTCGTCTGGGAGCTCGGAGACGTCTTTCCGGTTCTCTTCCGGCACCCCGATCGTCTTGATGCCGCTTCGGAGGGCCGCCAAGGATTTCTCCCGGAGACCGCCGATCGGAAGGGCCATGCCACGGAGGGTGACTTCGCCCGTCATCGCGACGTTATTGTCGACCGGAGTATGGGTCAGGCACGAGATGATGGCGGTTGTGATCGCCAAGCCCGCGCTCGGGCCATCCTTCGGCACCGCGCCTTCAGGGACGTGGATGTGGATGTCGTTTTCGGCAAAGATCTTGCTGTCGATACCGTATTTGGCAGCATTGGCGCGCACGTAGTCGACCGCGATCGTGCAGGACTCTTTCATGACGTCCCCTAACTTGCCGGTCAGGACGAGTCCGCCCTTGCCCGGGAAATAGTTGACCTCAATCGGCAGGATGTCGCCGCCATATTCGGTGTACGCGAGTCCGGTGACGACGCCGATCTGCGGCTTCTTCTCCTTCTTCGTGTCCTCGAAGATCTCGACGCCAAGATACTTCTTGACCTGCTCGACGTTGATGACGATCGGCTTCTTGGTCTCCGGATGCTGAATCAGCTCCACCACAGCTTTCCGGCAGCAGGAGGCGATTAAGCGCTCGAGCTCACGGACGCCGGCTTCGCGGGTATAGCATTCGATGATCTCTTTGATGCCATCCTCGGGGAAGGTGACATCGCCTTCCTTAAGGCCATTGGCCGTCATCTGCTTCTTGATGAGGAAGCCGTCGGCGATCTTGATCTTCTCAAGTTCGGTGTAGCTCGGAACCTCGATCAGCTCTAAGCGATCGAGAAGCGGAGCCGGCACGTTTTCGAGATAGTTCGCGGTCGCGATGAAGAGCACGTTCGAGAGGTCATAGGGCTCCTCGAGGTAGTTGTCGTTGAAAGCGAAGTTCTGCTCGGGGTCAAGGACCTCGAGAAGCGCGCTAGAGGGATCGCCCTTGTAGTTGCTCCCGCCGACCTTATCGATCTCGTCGAGCAAGAAGACCGGGTTGATGGTCCCGACGCGTGTCATGCCTTGGATGATGCGGCCCGGCATCGAACCCACATAGGTCCGCCGGTGGCCGCGGATCTCGGCTTCATCCGAGATGCCACCCAAAGACGCCTTATAGAATTTCCGCCCCAAAGCGCGGGCGATCGACTTCCCTAAAGAAGTCTTGCCGCATCCCGGAGGTCCATAGAAACAAAGGATCGGGGCTTTGAGGTTGCCGGTCGAACGTTTGACCGCCAGATATTCGATGATCCGTTTCTTGACTTTTGTTAAGCCATAATGGTCTTCATCAAGGATTTTTTGGACATTGTCTAAATCGTCATTATCCTCGGTCTTCTGATACCAGGGCACGCCCATGAGGACATCGATGTAGTTCATGATGAGGGATGCCTCAAGCGAGGCCTCCGGCATCATCTCGAAGCGGTGAAGCTCGCTCTTGACCTTGGATTTGACGTTATCCGGATAAGGATTCTTCTCGAGTTTCTCTTTGATCGAGTCCTCGTCTTCCTCCGTATCCTCGCCTTCGCCGAGCTCGTCTTTGATCGCCTTCATCTTCTCACGGAGGAAATACTCCTTTTGCGATTTCTCGGCCCGTTCCCGGACCGTGTCATTGAGTTTCTCATCGATCTGATCGATCTCTTTTTGGGTCGCGATCATCTCGAGCATGTCGTGGAGGCGCGTATTGACGTTCGGCTCGCTCAAAATCTTGAGCTTCTGCTCGAGGGTCAACGGAAGATAGGCCGCCAAAGTGTCGGCGATGTCGTTGGCAGAGCCGCCCTTACCGAAAGCGCTGAGGGCGCTCTTCGGGATGTTGGTCCCCAAAGAGGGCGAATTCTCAAGGCTCTCGACGATCTTGCGGACCAAGGCCACTTCTTCGTTCTTGTCGCCTAAGACATCATCAATGAGGGTGCCAGTCGCAACGTAGGTGCCTTTTTCAAGGCGGACATTGCTGAGCGTGACCCGTTTCGAGCCGATGACCCGGATCCGGTAGACGTTCGAGGCGTTCACGAAATTGACGATCCGGCAAAGGGTGCCGGTCAGGAAAATATCGGAATTGACATCGGAAATATCGCTCTTGCTCGGATCCTTTTGGCAGGCGACAAGCAAAAGTGAGTTGGTCTCGCCTCTGGCGTTATCGATCGCCGCCACGCTATAGGCGCGGGAAGCTTCGATCGACTCCGTCATATTCGGGAAGACCAGTAAGCCGCGGGTGATCAATAAGGGGAGTTCAAGCGTGGCGTTGGAATTGTTCGGTTTTGTTTCGTCCATGGACATTTCCTCCTTAAGAGTGAAACTGGGACTAGCACCATTATAGGCAGGGTCTTAGCACTGTCAAGCAAAGAGTGCTAATAGGCGAGAAAGCCAAGGTGGATCTTTCGATCGCGCCTTGGCCTAACGCTCAAAAACTTTTTGAGATTACTTCGAAACAGAGAGGATGAAATCGTGGATCTTCTTCTGACGGAGGTTGTCCTTCCACTGCTCCATGTTCTTCGCAAGGACGTTGCGGACTTCTTCTTCCTTCATCTTATATTGATCGGCGATCTTCTTGATCTCGGCATCGACGTCGGCGTCCGAGACGCTGATCTTCTCGGTTTTGGCGACTTCTTCGGTCGCTAAGAACTCTTTGATGTTCTTCTCGGCCTGGGCCAAATAAGTCTTCTTGAGGTCGTCTTCTTTGTTGCCGGTGATCTCGAGATATTGCTCGAAGGTGAGGCCTTGCTGCTCCACCTGCTTCTTGAGGTTCTCTTCGAGGTTCGCCGCTTCGTTGGCGATGATCTCCGAATCGATCACGAACTTGCAATTCGCGACGATCTGATCAACGATCGCTTGGTAATACTTGTTCTCTTCGCTCTCGACCTTGCCTTTAAGAAGCGATTCCTTCTCGTGGGCCTGGAGTTTGGCGACGGTGTCGACATCGGCGATATGAAGCTCTTTGACGGCATCGTCATTGAGGGCAGGAATCTGCTTCTCTTTGACTTCGTGGACCGTCACCTTGAAGGTGGCCTCTTTGCCGGCGAGATCTTTGACGTAATTGGTCGGGAAGGTGACCTTGAGGTCTTTCTTGTCGCCGCTCTTCATGCCGACGACGCCTTCTTCGAAGCCCGGGACGAACTGGTGCGAGCCAAGTTCGAGCGAGTAATTGTCCGCTTTGCCGCCTTCAAAGGCCTTCAAAGCACCCTTCTCATCGGGGAGATAGCCATCGAAATCCAAGACGACGGTGTCGCCCATCTTCGCTTCGCGCTCAACGCTGGCCAAGGAGGCATTGCCCTCGAGGAGTTTGTTGATCGAATCGGCGACTTCGGCATCGGTGACGCTCGGAGCGACCTTTTCGGCCTTTAAGCCCTTGTATTCGCCAAGCTTGACGCTCGGGAAAAGGACGATGGTATAAACGATTTCAAGCGCATCCGGGGTGAGTTTGGTCACGTTGACGGACGGACGGAAGAACGGGGTGATCTTCTCTTCGGTGAGCACGTCCGAATAAACCGGAGTGAGAACCGATTCGACCGCTTCGTTATAAACGGCTTCCTGATTGATGGCCTTCTCGACCATCTCTTTCGGGGCTTTGCCCGGACGGAAGCCCGGAATCGAAACGCGGGCCGCGACTTTTTGGAAGGCCTTCGCTTGGGCGTCTTTCCAAACTTTTTGATCGACCTCGACGATCAGCTTCTCTTGGCTGTCCGAGATCTTTTCGATAGTGTGTTGCATTCTTTTATCTCTCCATGCGTTTTTGCACGAGGAATAATATAGCCTATCTTTAGATAGGACACAAACAAAAAGGCTCGAAATACCGCTTTTAGGGCCTAAATATGAAGAGGAGGCTCCTTATCGAGGGTCTCGGAAATGCTTTTGGCGAGCGCATCCACTTCTTCTTTCCGGGCATCGCATTTTGCGTAATAGGCATCCATCGAGGGGTCGGCTCGGAGATAGGCCTTGGCCAACTGGATCAAAGCCAGAGCGAGAACAGCGTCATCACTTTGAGATATCACCGTCTCAGGGTAGACGTCCATGATGTAATCGTTGAGCAAAGTCGAGGCGACCCCCGCCAAAGAGGGATCATTCGCCAGAGTGCGGAGATAGAGCAGGAAATCATTGAAGAGTTTGCCCGAATAAGGGGGGATGAGCTCTTTGGGGACGAGATGATAGACTTTGCCGTTTTTATTGAAAGTTACCGGCTCTCCGTAGCCTTGATCGATCAAAAGCAAGAGGGCGTAGGTCTTGACGGAAGGGTGGCGTTCGCTCACCAAAAGCCCCTTGATGAGATCAAGGTAATCGCGCACGCTCGCGCCTTGGATGTAATTGAGAAGGTTAAGGACTTCGTAATCGTCCTTCGAATTCCGGAAGATCTCCTCGATTTTCTCGGGCGAATAGGAAGTCGCGAGATTCTGGTTCTTCTCGTTCATCCGGATCAGTTTCGGCAGGTTCCGGAGATATTCCTCCACTTCCTGAGAGACATAGGGTTTGTTCTGGAAATAAGCGATGTCATCGTATGCCTCGTCGAACTCTTTGCGGATGAAGCGGAGCTCAAAGCCGCTTTTGAGGCAAAGCATGGGGTTGAAGCCCCAAAGGGCATCGCGGTTTTTAAGGAAGAGCGCCTCGGCCGAGCCACTATCGCCTTTCCCCAAAAAAGCCGAGATCCGATAGACCAAAGTTTCGGTGTCATTACTCCCTTCCGTGAGAGAGAGGATCAGGTCGTATTGTTTTCGATCGAGCAGGGTTTTTAAGGAATCCATCTTGCCTTTATCTTAAGGCAAACTGCCCCAAGAGAACAAAAGAAATGAGGATTTCTTTCGTCACTGCCGCTTTTCGTCTTACATTCGTCCGTCCTTTGTAAGACAAAAAAGCCACCCTGGTCGGAGGATGGCTTCTGCTTTTCGGGCGTTTTATTGTTTCTTCGAGAGATCCGGGGCGCTCGCGGCTAAGCGTTCGGCATGCTGGCAAAGGGCGATGATCTCATCAAACTTGGCGTTTTTGGCGTCGAGGTAATAGTAATTCTTGGTCCCTTCTTTCCGGACCTTGACCATCCCCGACTCCTTGAGGAACTTCATATGATGGCTCACGGCCGGGCGCGAGAGATTGCTCATCCGGCAGATCTCGCCCACCCGGATCCCTTTGTTCTCTCCCATCCGGAGCATCTCGATGATCATGTGAAGCCGGGTCTCATCGCCCAAGGCGATAAAGGCATCCTGGCACGACATGAACTCCTGGGCTAATTTCTTCATTTCCTCGCTGCGATCTTCCATAAAAGTTCTCTCCTCTTTTCTCCGTTCGTTTTTCCGAACCATTTGTATTTTAAGCCCGCATTTTCCTCTTCGCCGTATTGGTAAAGAAAAACGATACCAATTAAGAACCCTGTTCTTTTTTGGACACGTGTCCTAATCTTTTAAGAACCATTCGACCAACCCGAAAGAAAGAGGAAAAACTTTTCAGCCACCCGAGCTATTTTTCTTTGGACAAATCCCCTGAATTGTCTAAGAGAGCGGGACCCCATTCTTCCTCAAGACGCGCCAAGGAATAGCTGGCGTTCGCCGGGCTTGTGGAGGGAAGAACCACCACTTTCATGTCCGAGGAGACTTGCTCATACCGCTCAAAAAGAGAGGCCGCTTTCTGACCATTCAAAACGATCTTCCGGATCGGGGCCTCGATTTTCGAAAGATCAGCCGGAACGGCCTCTTTGATGCTCGCGTCGCTCGAACCCAAGACGGAGCAGGATTCGATCACATCATAAAGGGCAAGATGAAGGCGAAGGATCAAGGCCTTCTTTTCGTCGATCGTTCCGGGTAATGGCTCTTCATAGAGATCGGCGAGGAGCCGCCAGAACCGATTTTGGGGGTGGGCGTAGAAAAAGCCTTCCTTCCGTGAATCCACGGAGGGGAAGGAACCGAGAATGAGAATCGCGCTTTCCGCATCATAGACCGGTGGGAAGAGATGGCTGGCACGCACGCGTTTCATAAGAGGATTATAACCCTAAAGGACAAAAGAAAACGGCACCGAGCCTGTGAATCGATGCCGCTTTCAACGATTTTGGCGCGCCCGAGCCGACTCGAACGGCTGACCCACAGCTTAGAAGGCTGTTGCTCTATCCAGCTGAGCTACGGGCGCATTTTGCGCCATAAGCGCCCCACTAATATACTCACTTCGCCCCCCAAGGGCAAGGAAGAACGGGGCGAGATTCCTCAAAGGGTCTTGATCTTCGCGAAAAGCGCTTGGGCCACCTCGTCGGGCAGCACCTGTTTGAGCTCGTCGAGCGTCGCCCCTTTGAGCGATTCGATCGTCGGATAATGCTTCCGGAGCAGCTCCTTCCTTTTCTCGCCGATCCCATTGATCTCATCGAAGAGCGAGCGGTTCATCGCCTTGCTCCGTTCCTTCTTATGGAAGGTGATCGCGAACCGGTGCACCTCATCCTGCATCCGCATGAGAAGGAAGAATAACGGCGAACGATTATCGAGCGGATAGGTCTTCTCGTTTTGGTCGATGATGCCTTCGGTTTGGTGCTTATCGTTCTTGTAAAGCCCATAGACTGGGATCGTGACCTCGGCCTCCCCTAACGCCTCAAGGCAGGCGTGGACCTGAGTAATGCCGCCATCGACGAGGATCAGATCCGGATAGGAGAGATTCTCATCCTTGAGCCGCTTATAGCGGCGATAGGTGATCTCCTTCATCGAGTGGTAATCATCCCCGGCGTCCTGCTCGTCGAGATGGAACTTGCGGTACATCCCTTTGGCGGGCTCGCCATTGATATAGCAGACCATCGCGCCGACCGGCGAGGAGCCTTGAAGGTGCGAGTTATCGAAAAGTTCGATCCGATAAGGGGTTTCAATCCCTAAGAGCTTGCCCAGCTCTTCCAAAAGGGCGGCATTGTCGTCTTCGAGGCGGGCGCTCATGAAATGGGCGTCGAGGCCTTGCCTCGCATTGAGGGCGGCCAAGTCGATCTGCTCCAATAAACGCCCCTCTTTCGGGCTGATGACTTTGGCATCCGGATAGACCGAAAGGAACTCCTCGCTGAAGCCTTCGACGTTACAGGAAATCTCGCTTGGGAGGTCATTCGATTGGTAATATTCCTCGATCAGTTCGCTCACTTGCTCATTTGCTTCGCCAAAGGAGGGCACCACTTCGACGTGTTTGCCCAAAAGGAGCCCCCGGCGGTAGGTCATGACGGAAAGAGCGAGATAAGCGTCCCTTTCCGCGTAAGCGAAGACATCGCGGTCGGTCCGATCGCTATTGAGCTCGACCGATTGCTTCGCCACGGTCCGCTTGACCGCCTCGATCATCTCTTTGTAGCCTTCGGCGTCCTCGTAACGCTCTTCCTCGCTCGCCTTGATCATTTTGTCTTTGAGATCCTCAAGCGCCTCATCGGCATTGCCATCGAGGAAGGATTTGATGTCGTCGTAAAGATGGGAATAAACATCAGGCTCGATGGTGTTGATGCAGGGTCCTAAGCATTGGCCCAAATGATAATAAAGGCAGGCTTTGTCGGGGATATTCCGGCACTTCCTCGTCGGATAGATCGAATTGAGGAGGTCGATGGTCTTATAAGCATCCGCCGAATTCGGGAACGGGCCGAAATAGAAGTAGCGTTTGTCGTTGGCCCTTCGGGCGATCTTGAGATAGGCGTCATCCCGCTTCACGGCGATATAAGGATAATGGGAATCGTCCATCATCATGATGTTGTAGCGCGGGTAATAGGTCTGAATCAGATTCATCTCGAGGATGAAGGCTTCTTGGTCGGTATGGACGATGATGAAATCGAAATGGTCGACGTGAGACACCATCGCGAAGACTTTGCCCGATTGGGGACGGAGAAAATACTGGCTGACCCGCTTCTTGAGGTTCTTGGCCTTGCCGATATAGATGATCTTATCGTCCTTGTCCTTCATCTGGTAAACGCCAGGTTTATCGGGCAAGAGGGCGATCAATCGTTTTAACTTCTCCGTGAGCTCCATCGGCTACTTGAGGTGCAGAATCGTCGCGCCTCCCCCTCCTTCGGCGCCATCGGCCCCTTCGTAAGAGGCGATGAAATCTTTGTGCTCATCGCAATAATCGCGGACCACTTGCCGGAGCACTCCCGCGCCCCAGCCATGGATGATTCGGACGCGCTTAAAGCCCTTGAGCCGGCATTCATCGAGGTATTTATCGAGATTGAGCTCGGCTTCCTCGGCCCGTTGGCCAATCAGGTTCAGCTCGAGCGGCACCGACTTCTGAAGCATAAGCTCATCGACTTTGAGGCCCGACATCGGCACGGGCTTATCCTCTTTCGGGGCTTCCACCACGACGAGCTGATCGAGCTTCGCCTTGAAGGTGAGGCCTTCTTTGGAGACCACGCTGGCTTTGTTGCCATGGATCTCGGTGACTTTGCCCGAAGAATAAAGACTCGGGATATTGACGTAATCACCGACTTTGACGGGGCCCGTGAAATGTTCTTGGGAGGCCTTCTCTTCGAGGTCTTCGAGCTGTTTCTTCGCCGAAATGACCTCGTGGAGCTTCACGTCATTCCGCTCGACCGAATGGAGAATCTCATCCATCTGGTCTTTATAGGCTTCAAGCATCTCGTTCTTCTTCGCCTCGACATCGGAAAGATAGTGATCCTGCCGGAGTTTGAGTGCGGCTTCTTGGCTTGAAAGGGCGGCTTCTTTCTTGGCGAGTTCCGCTTCTTGGGCGAGGACTTTGGCCTTTTCGTCTTCGGTCTCTTTGGTGACTTGGCCGAGTTTCTTGATTGCGTCGGTGACCGAAGTCTCTTCGTGGGAAGAGGCATAGGCTTTCGCCGTATTAACGACCTCTTCAGGGAGCCCAAAGCGTTTGGCCACGACGAGGCCATAGCTTTCGCCGGGAAGCCCCATCTTGAGCTTATAGGTCGGAAGAAGTTTCTCTTCGTCGAATACCATCGAGGCGTTCGTGATCTCTTCGTGGGATAAGGCGTAGGCTTTCAAGCCTTCGAAGTGGCTCGAGACCAAGGTGAAGGCGTGCTTTTTGATCAAATAGGAAATCACGGCGAAAGCGATCGCTTCGCCTTCTTTCGGAGAAGTGCCGGTGCCAACCTCATCGAGGAGGACGAGGTCGCGGCCCCCGACCGCAGTGAGGATCGAGGCGATATTGGCCATGTGGCCCGAGAAAGTCGAAAGGTTGTCGCTTAAAGATTGGGAGTCGCCGATATCGACGTAAATATGCTTGAAATACGATAAAGTCGCCCCTTCATCGCAAGGAATGGCGAGGCCGGATTGCGACATCAAAACGCAGATGCCCAAGGTTTTGAGGGCGACGGTCTTGCCGCCGGCGTTCGGGCCAGAAATGACGATGAGCGAGGTCTTTTCGTTCAGCCGGAAATCATTGGCCACCACTTTCTTCGGATCGATCAAAGGATGGCGGGCGTTCTGCAAGTCGATCGTCGGATCTTTGACCATCTTGGCCACGTGGCTTTTCGTCTCATCGGCATAAAGGGCTTTGGCTTGGACGAAATCGAGATAGCCAATCATCTTGTTATTGAGCAAGACCGGCTCGGCCACCGAGGCGATCTCCGAAGAGAGTTCGGCCAAAAGGCGCCGGATTTCCTCGCGTTCCTCGTTCCGTAATTCGACCATCTTATTGTTCATCTCGACCAAGACTTCAGGCTCGATGAAAGTGGTTTCGCCACTGCCAGAGACATCCTGGACGATACCTTTGACTTTGTTCTTATAGGCATTGGCGACCGGCAAGACATAGTGGCCGTTTTTGATCGTGAGGGTCGTATCGGAAAGATAGACCTTGTTCGCATCGAGAACGAAGCCGAGCTTCTTCTTCATCTCGTTTTCAAGATGGGTGATCGCGAGGCGGACGCTCTTGAGTTTCGGCGAGGCGTTATCGTAGATCGTGAGATCCGGCGCGATGACCTTGTGAATGTCCTTTTCGAGGAATTCGAGGTGCGGGAAGTTCGCGACATAAGCCAAGAGAAGCGGGAGATCCGTGATCGGGCGGAAGAAATTGAGCAAGCTCTTTTCCTGAAGGACGTCGTTGGCGGCCTTCTCGAGATCCTCGACCGAGAGAACCCCGCCTTTTTGGGCGAGCTCCACCGCTCGGGTCAAATCGCTCGAAACATCGATCGGGAGCCGACCATAACGGGCCAAGAGATAGCCCATTTCCTCCAGCCGGGCGAGTTCGTCTTTGAGGTGTTCCTCTTCCGGGATCATCGCCAAAGAACGAGCCAGACTTTTGCCGACTTCGCTTCGGGCATAGTTGGCCACTTTATCTTGGATTTTGCTGAATTCGAATTTTTCTACGCAGTTTTGCATGAGCGAATTATAACACCCTGCCTCGTTTCTTAGATAAGAAACGTCTCGTTTGGAAGAGGAAACAAGATCGGGAAGCTTCTCCGACTCAAAAACGCCTCTTTCTCTATCCGCCCGTTTTCTTCGGGTATGTTACAATTTAAACTAATGAAAAAAGTAGCCCCTTCTTATTCGTTTGCCATCGACGAAGCCACCCTTCGGAAAATGAAGGATTTTTATTCTCCGTTCCAAGCGGAATCGCCAAGCCCGTATATCGACCTTTTCGCCCGAGGCGATGGCTTTACCGTCTCGCTCTACAAAAAGAACAAAGCCGGCAAGATCACAGCCTCCTTCCAAGGCCCTAATTCCATCGATGAAGCCTTAATTTGGGATAAAAACGCCCATGACACGAGCGTTCAGCCTACTTTGCCTCACGCTCCCTTCCCGCCTCGGATCATGCATCCCGGACCGGTCGTCTTGAACCGCTACCCCCAAATTGGATCCGATGAAGTCGGAACCGGGGATTTCTTCGGTCCGATCTGCGTCTGCGCATCCTACGTCGAAGAAAAGGATCTTCCGCGGATCAATGAACTGGGCATCACCGACAGCAAAAAGATGTCCGATGATTACATCCTCCAGATCGGACCCACTCTCATTCATGAGTTCGATTATTCGCAACTGAGCCTTCCGAATGAGAAATACAACGCGATTCACGATGAGCTCAATATGAACGCGATCAAGGCCAAGATGCATAACCGTTGCGACCTCAATCTCCGGGAGAAGCATCCCGAGAGTTTCATCTATCAAGACCAGTTCGCTGAACCGAGCCTTTATTTCCACTACCTCAAAGACGAACCCCAAGTCGTAAAGAACATCACCTTCCATACGAAAGGGGAATCCCTTTATCCAAGCGTGGCCCTCGCCAGCGTGATCGCCCGCTATTCCTTCTTGCGCAAAATGGAGGAATTATCGGAGCATTATCAAATGCCGATCCCGTTCGGAGCCGGAGAGGATGTCGACCGTTTCGCCCAGGCTTTCGTCAAGAAATACGGAAAAGCCGAACTCGAAAAAACCGCCAAATTAAATTTTGCGAATTATAAGAAAATCAATTGAGACCATCGAGGATTTTCTGGAAATAGTCTGGTAAAGGGGCCTTAAAAGTCACCAGTTTTCCCGTCGAAGGATGGGTAAACGTCAATTGGTAGGCGTGAAGCAATTGGCCTTTATCATAGAGTTTTCGGTTGCCTTCGCCATAAAGGGGGTCACCGATGACCGGATGGCCAATGTAATCCAAGTGAACCCGGATCTGATGGGTCCGCCCGGTGAGCAAGCGGCACGAAATAAAGGTATAGGGTTCCTGATAGCGTTTCTCAACATGGAAATACGTCACTGCCTCGCGCCCGTGGGTCGCGTCGACGGCGAACTTCGTTGGGTGGATCGGATCGCGGCCGATAGGGGCATCAATCTTTCCATCGTCTTCATAAATTGTTCCTTTGACTAAGGCATAGTATTCCCGGTGCATAGAGTGATCGGCAAGCTGGGCGGAGAGACTCGCGAAGGCCTTGTCGTTCTTGGCGATGCAGAGTAAGCCCGAGGTATCTTTATCGATCCGATGAACCAAGCCGGGCCGAACCTCATCATCGGCGTTGGCTAGTTCCTTCTCGTGATAGATTAGCGCGTTCACCAAGGTTCCGTCATAGTGACCGTTCCCCGGATGGACGACGAGGCCCGCCGGCTTATTGATCACAAGGATGTCTTCGTCCTCATAGATCACATCAAGCGGGATATCCTCCCCGACTAGTGTTGGTTGTTTATTAGTATATTCTTGGTAAGTTATCACATCGGAAAGTCTTAATTCGTAGTGTGCTTTTTCTTCCTTGTCATTGACCAATACTTTGTGATCTTTGATAAGAGATTGTACCTTAGCTCTCGAGGGTGCTACATTGGCTTTGACGAGCGCTTCGTCCAGCCGCTCCCCCACGTTCGATTGATCGACCTTGATCGTGGCCATACGTTACTCCTTCTTCTCTTTGATCGCTCGGACAATGAGGGTGATCGCCGCCATGAGACAGCCCACCACCAAGCACGAATCAGCAACGTTGAAACTGCCAAACGGAACCCAGTCCCCAAACTGGAAGGACAGGAAATCCACTACCCCGCTGAAGCCAGTGATGTTGGGCCAATAGAACGTCCGGTCAATCGCATTACCGAGGGCACCAGCGAAGCAAAGCATAAATACACAGTTTATTAAATTATCGTGGTTCTTCAGGTTCTTGTACCAGAAGTAAGGAATCGCCAAGGAAGCAAGCCAAGAGATGACGATATAGAAGTATCGCATCCCTGGGACTTCGGCTCCGGCTCCATAGGCCGAACCCAAATTGGTGAGCGGCCAAATATAGAAGAAGCCCGGGATCACCGCATACTTGGTCCCACTATCGAGCGGCAGATTCCAGACAATCAGCCATTTGCTGAGAAGATCGAGCCCGAAAAGGAGGATTCCAAGCCAGGCAAACGAGGTGAAAAAGCTCCTCCACGTCCATTTGAAAGGCGTTTTATCGGCTTTCTTGCTCGGCTCGGCTTTGACCAAAATCGAAGGGTTTTCCTTTGATTCGTCTGGCTTTTTGTTCTCTTCTTCCATTTATTTCTCCACCGCTTCCTGGCACCGAGCGCAAAGGTGTCCAAGCGAGGTCTCTTTGACATCGTCCCGGAAATTCCGGCACCGTTCGCAGAGCTCGCCTTTCGCCTTCTCGACCACCACCTTATCCTCTTCAGTCTCTTCGAAATGAAGCGAAGAAACAAGGAAAAGGTCCGCGGCTTCTTTTTCGCCCATCGCCACCACAAGTTTCCTTAAACCGTCATCTTTGAACGAAAGATGGAGCTCGGCTTCGCTCGAAGCGCCGATCAGTCCTTTCGCTCTCGCTTCTTCGAGAGCCTTCAGGACCTGATCCCGATAGCTCTTGAACGCTTCGTATTCTTTTAAGACGTCTTCGCCATATTCATGGCTTTCTTTCGGCATATCCTCAAGCTGCGGCGAGGCCTTCTTATGGCCTGGGATGTAGGAATAGACCTCATCCATCGTGAAGCAAAGGATCGGGTTATAGAGGAGGCAGAGTTCGTAAGTGAGCTTATAAAGGACGTATTGGATGCCCTTCCGTTTCTCGCTGTCTGCTTTATCGCAATAGAGGCTATCCTTCGCGTAATCGAGGTAGAACGAGGATAATCCGACCAAGAAGTTCGTCAACGCGCCCGAAACGCTGGCGAAATGGTAATTGGCGTAGTCTTTGAGGGCTTGGTTCTTCACGCTCTCAAGCTCGGCTAACACCCAAGTGTCGATCGTCGTGAGTTTCGGGGCTCTTTCCGGTTGAACGTAGGCTTTTTCGCCATCCTGGAGGTTCCCCAGCATGAATTTGAAGGTATTGCGGATCTTCCGGTATTGATCGGCCGAGGTCTGAATCAGGCTCTCGGAGATCCGGACGTCGGTCTCGTAATTGACCGTCGCGGCCCAAAGCCGGAGCAAATCCGCCCCGAATTGGTTGGCGACTTTGGTCGGATCGATGCCGTTTCCGGCCGATTTCGACATCTTCTGCCAATTCTCGTCCATGACCCAGCCATGGGTGACGCAGTTCTCAAAAGGCGCGACGCCCGAATAGGCGACGCTTAAGATTAAGGAAGCGTTGAACCAGCCCCGATATTGGTCGTTGCCTTCCAAATAGAGATCCGCCGGGTATTTAAGCCCTCTTTCCCGGAGGACGCCATTCCACGAGCTGCCGGAATCGAACCAAACATCCATGATGTCCGTCTCTTTCCGGAAATTCCCGTGCGGCGATGCCGGATTGCTATAGCCCTCGGGCAAAAGTTCTTTCTCGGTGTGGCTGAACCAGCCATTGGAACCTTCTTTGGCGATGATTTCGCGAATATGATCGAACACGGCCTTGTCGACGATCGGCGTGCCGTCTTCGTTATAGATGATCGGCAGCGGAACGCCCCAAGCCCGCTGGCGCGAAATGCACCAATCGCTCCGGTCTTTGATCATGTTGGCCATCTTCTGTTCGCCCCAAGCGGGTTCCCAGTGGATCTTGTGAATCGCATCCAAAAGTTCTTCTCGGATCGGGGAGATCGAGCAGAACCATTGCGGGGTCGCCCGGAAAATGATCGGCTTATGGGTCCGCCAATCGTGCGGATAGCTGTGGGTCAGATCCTTTTCCTTCAATAAGTGGCCATTGGCCTTGAGTTCTTCAATGACGATATCATTCGCATCCTCATAGAACTTCCCATCGCAGGGATCGCTTTTTTCGAGGTGCATGACGCCGCGCTCATCGACCGGGCAGAATGGCTTGATGCCGTATTTGAGGCAGGCGTTGAAATCATCGACGCCATGGTCCGGAGCCGTATGGACGACGCCGGTGCCGGAATCCTCGGTGACGAAGCTATTGACGATGACGGTCGAAAGACGGTTATAGAGCGGATGATGGACCGTGATGTATTCCATCTCCTGGCCTTTGAAGCTCTTGAGGAGCTTGCATTCGCCGAGTTCGAGCTCTTGGGCTAATTGGTCTTTTAACGAGATCAAGAAGACCAACTTGCCTTTTGCGGTATCAAATAAACCATATTCGAATAGCGGGTTGACCGTGAGGGCCAGATCGGCTGGAATGGTCCAAGGCGTGGTCGTCCAGATCAGGATCTTCGCGTCGGACGGGAGCAAGCCCTTCCCATCGGCGACATCGAAAGCGACGTACATCGTTTTGGCGACGACGTCTTGGTATTCGACCTCGGCTTCGGCGAGAGCGCTTTCGCTAGAGGGGCTCCAATAAACCGGCTTCAGTCCTTTATAGATCAGCCCTTTGAGGGCCATCGCGGCGAAAACGTCGATCTCCCGGGCTTCGAATTCCGGAAGAAGGGTGAGATAAGGATGCTCGTAATCGCCTAAGCAGCCGAGCCGAAGGATCTGGGCCTTCTGGCGGTCGACTTGCTTATAGGCGTAGTCTTTGCAGAGATTGCGGAACTCTGGGATCGACATCGCTTTCCGGTTCACGCCGCTCTTGGTGAGTTTGACCTCGATCGGCAAGCCATGGGTGTCCCAGCCGAAGACAAACGGGGTCTTATGCCCCGCCATATTCTCGTAGCGGATCACAAAATCCTTGAGCAAGCGGTTCAGCATGTGCCCGCAATGGATGTCGCCATTGGCGTAGGGTGGCCCATCATGGAGCAAATACTCGGTGCAGCCTTCGCGGTTGGCGTTCATTTGCTCATAGAGTTTATTGTCTTGCCATTTCTTGATCAGGACCGGCTCTTTCTGAGTCAGGTTGCCCCGCATCTCGAATCCCGTCTTTGGGAATAACAGCGTGTCTTTGAGTTCCATATCTTTCTCCTTTGAGGACGAAAAAAGCGCCCTCGATTTCTAAGGGCGCATCTGGCGCGGTACCACCTTAGTTCGATCGTGATGATCGCAACTCTTTTCCGTTAACGCCGGACGACGTCAAGCTTACTCCGTTCAGCCTGAGGGCTAGGAAGCGATGGCCTTTCGAGATGCCCCGTTTTCATCCAAGGGGCTCGCTGGCGTCTTCTACTCGGTCTTTTGTCTTCTTTTTTCGCCGCCATTACTATAAGGATAGAAGCCTCGAAAAGCAAGAAAAAAGGCCGTTTCTTTTGCCTTTATTAGGCAAAGACGGCCTTGGGGAATCTTCGAGGCTCAGTAAGCGCCGCCGCCGGCATCGTCGTTCCCGCTTCCCTTCAGGAAATCCGGGAGGATGTCGCCCGCGATGTCTTCTTGCTTATCGCCGGTCTTCTCTTCGCTCTCCTCGATCTTATTGACTTCTTCCTTCTGGACGGAGTCGACGCCACTACCGAGCTGTGATTTGTCTTTCGGAATCTTCACTTGCGGGACCGAGGTGAAATCGTATTCCTCGGTGAAATCGCTCGCGATGACCGAAACGACGATCGAATCGGTGAGGTTCGGGTTGATCGAGACACCGAATTTGATGTCGATCGCGCCCCCAGCCTGCTCATTGATGCGGGCCACGCATTCCTGGGCTTCGTAGAGGGTGACCCCCGAGCCGCAGGTGACCGCGCAAATCGCGCGCCGAGCGCCTGAGATCGAGGCCTCAAGAAGCGGCGAATTGATCGCGTTCTCGGCCGCGTCTTCGGCTTTGTTGGGGCCTTGGCCCGTGCCGAAACCAATCAAAGCGATGCCACTGCCTTTCAGGGTTGAGCGGACATCGGCGAAATCAAGGTTGATGAGGGCTGGCATGAGAATGAGGTCGGCGACGGTTTTGACCGATTGGGCCAAGATCCGATCGCTTTCCTTGAAGGCCTGATCGATCGGGGCGTTCCCGCTCGACATCAGGAGTTTGTCGTTAGAGACGATGATGATCGAATCGACCGCGTCTTTGAGTTCTGAAAGACCTTCGACCGAATTGGAAATCCGCTTCGGACCTTCGAAAGTGAACGGACGGGTGACGATTGCGACGGTCAAAGCGCCGCTATCCTTGGCAATTTTGGCGATGACCGGGGCGGCGCCGGTTCCGGTGCCTTTGCCCATGCCCGCCGCGATGAAGACCATATCGGCCCCTTTGACGATGGCTTTGATCTTCTCGGTCGAGGCGACGGCCGCTTGCTTGCCGACCGCCGGATCGCCGCCGGCGCCGAGGCCTTTGGTGACCTCATCGCCCAAAACGATCCGATTCGGCGCTTTGGAAGTGGCCAAAGCCTGCTTATCGGTATTCGCGACGTAGAATTCAACGTTCTGGATGTTCTCATCGATCATCCGGTTCACGGCGTTATTGCCAGCGCCGCCGACGCCGATGACGATGATGCGGGCGACCGGCTCAAAGTTATCGAGGTCGTCCACCGCGTCTTTTTCTAAGGTGTCCATGCTTTATCTCCTTTTTACTGGCGATCCCTCGAGAGGGTTGAAACGCCATGATAGTTGTCTTCCAAAGTCCCGCGGTAGCTTCCCTCGGCCACGATGAGGCCAAGCAAGTTGATCGCGCCCGGATCCCTAGCCCCGATGACTTTCGGGGTATAAAGAATATAGGGCCGTTTGCCGATTGAAGAGACCAGCAAACTGGGTAAGCCGAATAAAAGCGATCCGCCGCCGCCGAAGACGAGCGGGACTTTCTCGCTCCCTTCGCCGGGCATCTTTTGGGACAGAATCGTTTGGATCGCGTTGGATAAAAGCGAATCGTAGGTATCGAAGAAGGATTCGATCACGGCGTTGAGATTGGCTTGGTAATAGACGGTCGGCTTCCCGTCGTCGTCCTTGCTCTTGATGAGCGGCATCTGGTATTTGTTCGTCCGGGGATCATAGCCATACTTCTCTTTGAGAAGCTGGGCATCTTCGAGGGACAAAGAAAGGCTCTCGGCGATCTTCTCGGTCAGATCATCGCCGCCTTGGGCGAAGAAGAACGAGCCAAACGGCGAGGTTTTGCCGATGAAGGAAACCGTGGTGAGATGGGCGCCGATGTCCACGTAGACATAGGTCTCCGGCATTGTCTTGTCGGTCTGGATGAGCTGCGAGGCGCAATAGGTGGCGACGCAAGCCCGCTTCACACGGAAGCCCGCCCCTTCGACCGTGGTCCGGTAATCATAAAGAAGCTTCTCCGGCAAAGTGTGGACCTTGGCTTGGACGGCCAAAGAATCGCTTTTTTCGCCGAGCGGCGGATTGGCGTAGCCTTTGCCGTTTGAAAGGATGAAAGCATCGGGGACGATGTCGACGATGACGTTCCCGAGCGGAATCGGCTCTTTCTTCACGAGCGACATGACGTTGGCGATATCGATTTTATCGATGAGCGAAGTCGAGGCGATGACGTTCGTCGCGGTCTGATAGCGGTAGATTTGAAAGCCCAAGGGCGGCACGACGACGCTCACGGACGTCCCATTGATCTTGAGGCCCATCGCCTCATCTTCGATCTGCAGGAAATTCTTGATGACTTCCTGAATCAGTTTGGGGTTGTCGATCTCGCCTTTGAGAAGGCCGCCTTTGAGCGGTTTTTTCGCGTAATAAAGAAGCACAGGCTGGTTGTGGAGCAGGCTTCCGACCGCGAATTTCGCGTAATCGGAGCTGATTTCAAGACAAGCGGTGTACTTCGGGTTTTCCATAAAACGTATTCTATAATAGAATACCTCGAGGAATTTCACAATCGCAATAAGAGAATTCTAGTAGATTTTTGGCAGCGAAAAAAGACGCCAGGAAATCCCGGCGTCTCTTTGAGAAAGGTTATCTTCAGGCTTGTTCGGCGGACGAAGAGACCACTTGCGAAGTCGAGGATTGCTCGGCCTCCGCTTGGGCTTCGGCTAATTTGTAGGTGACGCCGACCGGAATGGCGGCGAGGGCTAAAATAGCCACAGCGAAGAGGAAGACCGTGAAGAACATCTTCAGATCGTAGTAGAGCTTTTTGTGCCCGGTTTTTTCGAGTTTGTCTTTCATAAGATTATTCTCCTTTCCTCTTTTCTATGGCGCGCAATTTCGCGCTTGTGGCGCGATGATTATGGGCAATTTCGCTTTCGCTCGGCTCGAGAGGTTTACGGGTCAATGAGACGAAGGGGGCTTTTTGGATATCGCTCGGGAGGAGGTCCACCCCATGCCGAGTTCCTTCCACCACCGTGAGGGTGCGGAACGCCTCTTTGACGAGGCGATCTTCCAAACTTTGGAAGCTGATGAGTACGACCCTTCCCTCGGGAAGAATCAAGGAATCAAGCGAATCGAGCATCGTCTTGAGATTGTCGAGCTCCCCGTTCGTTTCGATGCGGAGCGCTTGGAAGATCTGCTTAGCCGGATGGCCTTTTTTGAGAAGCGACACAACAGGCTTATTGGCTTTGATGAGGTCGACCAGCTCACCGGTCGTTTTGATCGGGGAGTTCCCCCGCTGACGAACGATGGCCTTGGCGATGCGGACACTGTCGGGATCTTCGCCATAATCCCGGAAGACTCGGATCAATTCGGCTTCGCTATAGGAATTCACGATCGTCTCGGCCGTGAGCGTTTGCTCTTGGTTCATCCGCATGTCGAGCGGCGCATCTTCCCGGTAGGAGAATCCTCTTTCCGCATCATCGAATTGGGGTGAGGAAACGCCGAGGTCGGCGGTCAGGCCATCAAGGCCTTTCACGCCACGCGCGCTTAATTCGGCAGCCACGTCTTTGAAGTTGGCGTGGATGAGGGTGAAGTTTTTCCCGATTGCTTCGAGGCGGGGTTTGCTTTCGGCGATGGCCTCATCATCGAGGTCAAAGCTGTAGAGCCAGCCATGGGGATTCCGTTTGAGGATCTCGCTGCTGGTGCCACCGCGTCCCAAGGTCAGATCGGCATAAACGCCACCATCCCGGACTTGGAGATAATCGAGGCTCTCCGGTAGGAGGACACTGACGTGTTCCATACTTACTTGGAGCTTCCTTCGGCTAAGCTCTCGTAGCGCGGAGACTTTTCAGCGAGGTACTTCTCGTAAGCGGCTTTGTCCCAGAGCTCAACGTGATCGAGCACGCCGAGGAGAACAACGTCGTTCGAGAATTTGTAGGTCGTCGCTAGCTCCGTTGGGAGAGTGATCCGTCCGTGCGAATCGACATCGAGTTCCATAACGCTGGCACTTGATAGACGAACGTAGTCCCGGGCGGTTTGATCGAGATAGGAGAGGCTTTCGAGTTTCGCCATATGGGCGGCAAACTCGGGCTCCTCGAAGAGGGACAGGCAACCTTCGAAACCCTTTAAAACATAGAATGAGTGCGGCATTTCCTTCACCAATTTCGTGGGTATTTGGAGACGCTTTTTCTCATCGAGTGTTCGAGAATAGGTTCCGAAGAATTTTCCCATTTTTTCCCACCTCGCACCAATAATCTAACACCATCGCTCCCACGCGTAAAGAGGGAATCTCGTCTTTTTTCAAACTTTACAAAGAAAAACGGCTAAGCAAGTTAGTCGTTTTTTAGTAGATTAGTCAATAAACTACTAATCGCTAGTAGCCATCGAAGTATCCCTGCTAATTCTTAGGCTTAAAATTCTTCAAAGCAGCGAGTCTCGGATCGCCTTCTTCAGCCTTTTCCTTCGCCAATTCTTCTTCGGTGAGCACCCGATAGCCCTTCCCACTTTTGGGGAGGGGAGCGCCTTCATCCCGAACGAGTCGGATCGGAAGAGACGAGGAGAGAATCCGGAGAGCGAGCTCTTCAAGATCGATCTCGTTTCCGCTCACGACAAAGCCTTCCCCCGCCGTGTCTTCCTCATCGAGAACATCGACGTCCTCTTGGAGGTCGACCTTCTTCATGAAGGGCACGCTATCGCGGGAATCGGCCACCTGGATCGTGGCTTTGATTTGGTAAGAGGCCTCGGCGTAATCGCCTACCCGGCTCACCGTGCAATCGTAATGGCACTTCACGACTTTGAGGAGCGGATAGTTTAGAGGGTAACCCTCGAAGGTCGTGTCTTGCTTAAACGAAAGACTCCGGCCTTTGACGATCGATGCCTTCGCGAGTTTGTTCATTGGCGGATCTCCGCAGCGAAGCGCATCCGAAGCGCCCCGATGACTTTATCGACCACCGCCGTGACTTCTTCGTCTTTGAGGGTGCGCTCGGGCGAAAGGAAGGTCAGCGTGATGGCCACGCTCTTCTTGCCTTCGGCGATGTTGCTGCCCTCGTAGAGGTCGAAGATCTCGGCATCGACAATCAATTTATCCGTATGCTTGATCTCCTTGCGGAGCTCATCGTAAGAGACTTTCTGGTCGACCACGAAGGCCAAATCGCGGCTCACCGACGGGAACTTCGGCGGGACGAGCGCTTTTTCGCTCGAGGTCTTGAGGTCAAGGATCGCGCCCAAATCGATCTCGAGAGCGACCGAGCTCTCTGGGAGATCCATCGCCTTCACGAGAGTAGGATGGAGGACGCCCATCACGCCGATCAACGTCCGACCAAGATAGACGCCAGCGCTTTTCCCCGGATGGAATTCGGCCCTTTCCGAGACGAGACGCTGATAGGAATAACGATTCTCGGCAATGCCCAAAAGATGCATGATGCCTTCGAAAACGCCTTTGGCGGAGAAGAAATCATAAGGTCGCTTTTTCAGGTCGCCAGCCAAGGATTCTTCGCCGATGAGGACCGCGGCTAAATGAGTCGAAGCCTTGCCAGGCATATCGAGATCCGAGATCTCGTAGAAGGCGAGGTTTTTCTCTTGGTGGGCGCAGTTGTAGCTGGCCGAATCGAGAAGGCTCCAGAGGATGTTCTTTCGCAGGTATTCGTGATCATCGGTCATCGGGTTCTTGAGCTTATAGCCCGCTCCGGTATTGAGATAGGCGAAACTATCGGCATGCTTCTCGTCGACCAGGCTATAGGTGACAACCTCGGTGAGGCCGTTGGCCCGCAAATGACGCCGGATCGCGAGCTTCGTCTTTTGGCGCGGAGTGAGTCCGCCCTGAGTTGAAAGCGAGGCATCCGGAAGTTTGCTCTTGATGTTCTCAAAGCCCAGTAAGCGGATGACTTCCTCGCTCACATCGGCTTCGCCCGACATATCGACGCGGGAAGAAGGGATCCCTAAGAGGAAACTGTCCCCCTTCTCTTCCAAAATCGTGAGATGGTCCCGTGACAAAACTTCTTTCACCTGCTCGCTCGTGAAGGATGTTCCGAGCCGGCCATTGATATAGCTTAGCGAGGTCCGGATCGTCTTCTTTTCGTGAGTCAAGGTATCGTAAACGACGTCTTCCGAAACGGAAGAGGCCGCGGCAAGATCCTTCAATAACGAAAGCGTGAGCGCCAAAACGTCTTCCGCCTGATCGGGGTTAAGGCCCTTCACGAAGCGGGCGCTCGATTCGCTCACGAGGCCGAGCCGATTCGAGGTATGGCGGATCGCCGCGCCCTGGAAGAGGGCGGCTTCGATTCCGACGTTCTTGGTCTTTTCATCGACCGCGCAGGCTTTCGAGGTCATGATGCCCGCGAGGCAAATCGGCTCGTCCTTGCTCGTGACAAGAAGATCGCCCTTCACGAGGGCGTAGCTCTTATCGTCCATCGCCAAGAAGTTGCCTTCGAGATCATCCTTTACCACAAGTTCCTTCGCCGGAAGCTTGTCGAGGTCGTACATATTGAGCGGCTGACCGGTGAGGAGCATCACATAGTTGCCGATATCGACGATGTTGTTGATGCTTCTCACCCCTTCGGCTTCGAGGATTCGCTTGAGCCATTCGGGCGAGGGTTTCGTCACGACATCATGGGCTTCAGCAAAGCGGAATAACGGGCATTTCGCCGTGAGACTATTCACTTTGAAGTCCGTCTTTTCCCGCGCCACCGCCTCCACTTTCGGGAATTTGACTTCTCGAGAAAGAAGGGTGCCGACTTCAAGGGCGACATTCTCCATCGCGTTGAGGTCGCTCCGGGACGGAAGCAAATCCAGATCGAGGATCGCGTCATCGAGGCCGAGGTAGGCCAAAACGTCTTCCTGACCGATTTCGGCGTCTTCGGGAAGCTCTTCGATGCCCGAGCACTGCTTTTCCGAGAGGAATTTCTTATCGACGCCGAGCTCATAAAGGGCGCAGCACATCCCATCGCTATCGACTCCGCGGATGTTGCTCTTCTCGATTGTCACGAGCGGCAAAACGGCGCCGGTTCTCGCAACGATCACTTTGAGACCAGCCCGGGCGTTCGGCGCGCCGCAGACGATCTGATGGATTCCGTATTTTTTGCCTTCATCGACCTGAAGGACATGAAGGTGATCGCTATCCGGGTGCTTCTCGCAGCTCAAGATATGGCCAATCACGAGGTTCGTGGCTTTGGCGCGGTAGGCGATCTCTTCGACTTCGACGCCGGCGAAGGTCAATTTCTTGGCGAGCTCTTCGGGCGTGACGTCATCGACTTTGACGAACTGATTCAGCCAATGCATGGATACTTTCATACGCTATCTCCTTATTTCTCCGAGAAACTCTTGAGGAAGCGGACGTCGTTTTGGTAGAAACGGCGGATGTCGTCGACCCCATAACGGAGGATCGCGACCCGCTCGATGCCGACGCCAAAGGCAAAGCCGCTATAGACTTTCGGGTCATAGCCGCACATCTCCAGGACATGGGGATGGACTTCGCCGGCCCCGAGAATCTCGATCCAGCCGGTTCCTTTGCACATCGAGCAGCCTTTGCCCCCGCAATTGGCGCAGGAAACATCGACTTCAACCGAGGGCTCAGTGAACGGGAAATAGGACGAACGGAGGCGGATTTCCCGCTTCTCGCCGAACATTTTCTTCACGAAGAGCTCGAGGGTCCCTTTGAGGTCCGCCATCGAGATGCCTTTATCGACCACCAATCCTTCGATCTGGCCGAATTCATGGGAGTGAGTCATATCGTCATCGTCCCTCCGGTAGCATTTGCCCGGGCAGATCATCCGGATCGGGGCGTTCCCGCCCTTCGCGAGCATCGTGTGGGCCTGAGCGGCCGAAGTCTGGGTTCGTAACAGAAGCGAATCGTCGATGTAGAAGGTATCCTGCATATCTCTCGCCGGATGATCCTTCGGCACATTGAGGAGCTCGAAATTGAAGTGATCGGTCTCGACATCGCGGCCTTCCACCACCTCAAAGCCCATCGAAGCGAAGATTTCCGTCATCTCGTCGACGATGATGTAATAGGGATTGATCGGGGCGGCATCCTTCCGATAGCCGGGCAAGGTGATATCGACCTGCTCTTTTTCTAATTTCGCGTTGAGGGCCGCCGTTTCCAAGGCCGCGTTCTTCGCGTTGAAAGCGTCGATGACCGCCGTGCGGGCGTCATTGACGGCTTTCCCGAAGGAGGCGCGTTCCGCTTGGGGGATGTCCTTCATGAGCGACATGAACGAAGAGAATTCGCTTTTCTTCGCCAAATAGGTGTTCCGAATCCGGGTGAGGGCATCGAGGTCTTTCGCCTCGGCGATCTCCCCGAGGGCCTTCGTTTTGAGGTCTTCGACTTTCTTGAGCTCTTCCATAAGAGCCTCCTTCAATGAATAAAAAAGACGGCCGGGAGCGGAGTTTTCCGCGGTGCCATCCCATTCCCTGAGCCTCCTTCACGGAGCCAGGCTTTTTTAGCGTTAACCCCGCCGAGGGAAGAATCTCTTCTTCGTTCTCCGAGACGAACTTCCTCTTTTCTATCCTGGGGCGATTGCTCTACCCGCCCTTCCCAGACAAGACTTTCGAAAGGAGTACTCTTTCTCTTCTTAGAACGCCTTTAATTCTAATCGCTTCCGAAGGAAAAGAAAGAACAAAAAGCCTCTCGATGAGGAGAGGCTCTTATTGCGGAAGGACGATCGAAGGGATTTCCGGATAGTTTGAGAGGGCGGGATTCGGATCGGGGATCGCGGCCGCGCTGCCGGAAAGGGCATGGAGAGTGCCTCCGCCGGAAAGGGCCGTCACGAAGCCCGAAGGATTCGAGTCGGCATAGGCGGTTTTGAGTTTATCAAGGTTCGCAGAAGCTTCGAAGGAGAAACTGATTTTATCCAAGCCTTTTTCGCTGAAGATAGTCTCACTATTAAAACTGAAAGAATCGAGGCAATCCCCGAATTTCTTGATCGGGGTGAGCACGCTCGAATTGATCACGGTCCATTGGGCGAAATTGACGGATTTCTTAATCGCGGTCACCACCACGTTATAAAGCGAGGCGAAGGATGAAACGCTTTGGCTCATCACATAGGGGCTTTCGAACAAGGACGAGCTCGAGGCATTCCCTTTTTGCGGCTCGGAAGTCGTGAAAGTCGTCTTGAGGGTATTCTCATCGCTCACATCGGATTTCATCGCATCGACAAGATAGCCGACGAGGGCGGGGAGATGCTCCTCTAACGGAACGAAATAGGTTAGCGAAGAGCCGATGGCCGAGGGGAAAGTCGCCTTGGCCCTGTTGTCCGAGGGAAAAGCCCAGGACTCATTGCCTTTGGTCGATTGAACGAGGCTATTGATCCCGCTCACAAGAACCGAGGCGCCCGAAAGATCAAAATAAGCAGCCGTGAGATTGGCGTAGGTTTTGATGCCCGTTGCCGTCAAATAAGTTGGCGAAGAGGTCCCCTGCTTCACGCCAAAGGAAGGGAAATCGGCGATCACGCCAGTCAGAATGCTGTCACCCACCGAATCCTTGAGACCATTCAATAAGAACTGCAAGGGATAGGTTTCATCGGAGACTCCGGCCGTATAGCCTAAAGTGAATGGATCCGAGAAGTTGATGCTCGGCGCCGAAGAGGCCGCCGCTAATTTGCGGCCCTGAACCGAGGCGCTTGAAGCCGAAGACGAAGAAGTCGCGGGCTGTTCGACCGGGGTATAGGTGATTTCAAAATCATCGGTCATCTTGGTATGATCGCTCGGACGGGTATAGCCAAAGCCGATCTTGTCGTGGGCCACAAAGGCATCAAGGCCTTTCGTGAGAGCGGCGAATCCCGTTTCGGAATCGATGCTCGAAGCGGCCCAACTCGACGAGGAATTGCCCTTTCCGCACGCTGACAAAAGGAGCGGCAGCGCGAGGACGGCAACAAGGTTTTTGTATCTAAAAAAGGTCTTCATACGGCCTTATTATAACCAAGATTTTCGAAATGTCCCTTATTTTACTTTCGAGAAAGAAGATACATCAGGATCCCGCCGGCGATCGCCACGTTCAAAGAATCGATTCCCCCCATCGGAATCCGCACGTTCTGATCGGCTAAAGCCAAAAGCGATTCGTCCACGCCCCGCGCCTCGTTTCCGAGGATGAGGCAAAGGGGGCAATCCAAGGTTTTGATCTCCTCGGGCGGAACGGAAGCCTTGAGCGAGGTCGCCACCACCCGATAGCCTCGGGCCTTAAGATCTTTCACGTCCTCTTCCGGGGATTTCGCGCTTTCCAAGAGGTTGAGTCCGAAGATCGCCCCTTGGGAGGCAAGCAAGACTTTGCTGGCGTAGGCTTCGGCAGAGCCCTTCGAAAGGATCACGTCATGAAAGCCGAAGGCCAAAGCGGTCCTTAATAAGGTGCCCACGTTTCCGGGGTCCCGTACTTCATCGAGATACAAAAGCCGGGGGTTCGCCGGTGTTTTCGCCGGAACTTTATGGCACAAAGCAACGATGCCTTCAGGCGAAACGGTGCTTGAGAGTTTGGCGATGATTTCCGGGGTGACGAGATAAGTAGGGACCTCGGTGGGGTAATCCTTGAGAGCAAAGATCATCGTGACAGCATTCGCCTTGAGCGCCATCTCGACGAGGTGAAAGCCTTCGACGAGGAAGCTTTCGCCTTTCCCGTCTTTGGCCTTATAGGCCTCTTTGATTTTGGCGTTGTCTTTGCTTTGGATGAATTCACTCATAATGGTGCTTCCTCAGTTTAGCATGAAGCAAATCATAGTTGGGGCAAAAACGGTAGACGATTTGGTAAAACGAATCCGAGTGATTGAAGACGAAATCGTGAGCGAGTTCGTGGACCACCACCGAAATGATCGTCTCGGGGGCATAATGGGCCAACGCGGTCGTGAAGGTCAAAGCGTGGGTTCTCTGGCTATTGACCCCATAGCGGCTTTCCATGCTCCTCACCCGGACGCGATAGGGTTTTTTGACCCCCATTTGGCTTTCGTATTCCCGGACTTTCGGCGTCACGAATTCCAAGAGTTTCGCCTTGAGGATCTTCGCTCGTTCCTTCTCGGGGAGCGCCCCGAATCCCGGATACGAGGTCTTCACGCCGAAAAGATAGACTTCATCGGTGGTATAAGGAGGCTCATAAGCCATCTTCTTCAGCATCTTCGGGAAGAATTTATTGATCGAATCCTGCAAGCTCTTTCGCGAAATTCCATAAGGGCACGAGACGCAAAAAGTCTTGCCGTCTTTCGCGAAATGGAAGCGGATGTTCCGCATCCGTTTATACGTGATGAGACAAGGGTAGACTTCCGTCCCGTAATGAAGCGACCAACTTTCCTGCATGGGCCTTATTATAAGCGCTTCCTTCGGGCGCACGTAGAAAAGACGTTAAGAAAAGAGTAGACTAGTCCCGCAATGGAAAAAATCTTGATCAGCGCCTGCTTGACGGGCGAAAAATGCAAATACGATGGCGGAACGAATAGCTTCCCGTTCTTAGAGCAACTCGCGAAGAAATACGAGCTTGTTCCTTTCTGCCCCGAAGTCTCGGGTGGGCTTTCGACCCCGCGCGAACCGGCCGAGCAGGTGAAAAACAGCGTCTTAACGAAGAGCGGCAAAGACGTGACCGCCCAATACAATGCCGGCGCCGAAGCGGCCCTCAAGGCCTGCAAGTTCTTCGGGATCCGAATCGCGATTCTTAAGGATAACTCGCCTTCTTGCGGCTCGCGCCACATCGATGACGGCACCTTCACCCACACGCATATCGAAGGCTTGGGCGTGACCGCTCGTCTATTGATTGCAAATGGCATCAAAGTTTATGCCGACACCGATAACCTCGCCTTCCTTTTGGGCGAGAGCGAAGAAGTAAAGCAAGCCCGGCTTGAGCGCAACCTCAAGAAAGAGGAAGAGCGCAAAGAGCTTCAGGACCAGGTTAAAGCGGGCCTCATCTCCCAAGAGGATATGGACCGCCGGCTCCTTCAGAAAAAAGAGCAAGAGAAAGCCCGGAAGTTCGGCCATGGACATGGCGGACACGGCTTCGGCCACATTTCGCATGGCCATAATGGCTATGGCGAGCATCGTTCCTATGAGCACCGCCCCTACGACCACGAAGGCCAGGATGGGGAGCGTTCTTTCGACGAACACAAGCATTTCGATCATAAGCCCTATGGATCCCACGAGGGCTATGGCGAGCACAAGAGCTATGGGCATTCGTCCTATGGCCACTCCTCCTACGGGCATAAACCCTATGACGGAGAGCACAAGTCATATGACCATAAGCCGTATGATGGTGAGCACAAATCCTACGATCATAAGCCGTATGGCGGTCATTCTTCTTATGGCCACAAGCCCTATGGCGAGCATAAGAATTACGGCCACAAACCCTATAACAAGGGCGGCTACCATTCCTTCCACGACAAGAAGGTAGGCGGCAACGATGGCGACAAGTAGCGAGCATCATCTCATTGTTCATATGAGCGCCGTGGCGATCTTCGGCGCCCTTTCTTTCGTCCTGACCGCCTTTTGCCAGATTCCTTATGCCGGCGGGGCGGGCTACTTCAATTTCGGCGATATCGTCAACTTGGTTTCAGCCCTCTTATTGGGCCCCTTCGAAGGCGCTTTGGTCGGGATCCTCGGCGGCACTTTGGCGGACCTCTTCTCCGGCTACGTGATGTACGCCCCCTGGACCTTATTGGCCAAAGGGCTCATGGGCTTAGCGGCCGGCGGTTTGTACATTGTCCTAAAAAATAAACACTTCTGGCGTTTTACCTCTCTTTTTGCTGGCGCTACTTTGGAGATTCTCTCCTACATGATCGGCTATCTGGTCCTCTTAGGGAATGGCGGGCTTCTCTCCTCCGCTTTCGATTGCATCCAAGCCTATGGCTCCGCCATCGTCGCAATCCCTTTATTCCTCGCGCTTGAGAAGACGAAAGTGAGCGAGCGATTCGCTCAATAAGCGAAAACAAAAAGGCACTGCTTCCGCAATGCCTTTTTTCTTTTTCCCGAACTAGTGGGCTTTCGGCGCGTCATCCGCGCTTTCGGCAAGATTGTGGCGATCGTCATCCTTCAAGAAGAGGACGACCCCGATCGTCACGCAGATGAGAGCGGCCAAAACGAGGGCGGTTCCGGCGACGATAAAGCCCCAACCCAAATTCCCGATCGAGAGCGAAAGCAAGACGATGGCAACGACGAGGCAGGCAACAGCGACCCAGAGGACGACTTTGGCTGCGAATTTCATGGTTTTAATTCCTTTCGACAAGTTCACTATAGCATAGAAAAAGGAAAAACAAAGGACGAAAAAAGGATGGCCGGTTCCCCTGCCATCCTCTTCATTCGCAAGGATTAGTAAATCCGCTTCTCGCTCTCCGGATCGAAGAGGTGCGCCTTCGGGATTTCGAAGGTGACCGGGACGAGGTCGCCGATCTTGATCTCGTGGGTAAGCGGGATCTTGGCGACGAGGTCGATGCCGGCGAAATCGCTATGGACATAGTATTCGTGGCCCAAAAGCTCCGCCACCGCGACCTTGAGATCGTAAGAGCCAGCGCCCTTTCCTTCGTGAATATCTTCCGGACGGATGCCAAACACGACCGGATGGGAGCCCTTAAGAGCGGCTTCGTCTTTCTCGAGATTGGCTTGGACTTTCGCCTTGTCTTCTGCTTTGACGTTCGGATCCTTATCCATTTCGGCGATCTTGGCTTTGAGGGCTTCGACTTCCGCCTTGTAGAATTCGTCGTGGACTTTGGCGACATCCGGAGTGCAGGTGATCTTCTTGCCATCACTCAGGGTGATGATGCCCTTCTCGTAAGTGGCTTTCATGAGGTTCATTGACGGCGAGCCGATGAAGCCCGCGACGAAGATGTTGGCCGGATGATTGTAGATTTCGATCGGCGATCCGATTTGCTGGATGTGGCCGAGCTTCATGACAACGATGCGCGAGGCCATGGTCATGGCTTCGGTCTGGTCGTGGGTGACGTAAATCGTGGTCGCATTGAGCGCTTCGTGGAGCTTAATGATCTCCGAGCGCATCTGAACACGGAGCTTGGCGTCCAAGTTGGACAAAGGTTCATCCATCAAGAAGACCTTGGCGTTGCGGACGATGGCGCGGCCGAGGGCGACCCGCTGACGCTGGCCACCGGAGAGGGCCTTCGGTTTGCGGTCGAGGTATTCTTCGATCTGCAAGATCTTGGCGGCATCGTGGACCCGCTTATCGATCTCCGCTTTCGGGAGATGGCGGATCTTGAGGCCGAACGCCATGTTGTTATAGACGGTCATGTGCGGATAAAGGGCGTAGCTCTGGAAGACCATCGCGATATCGCGGTCCTTCGGGGAGCGATCGTTCGAATATTCGCCATCGATATAAAGCTCGCCATTGGTGATGTCTTCGAGTCCGGCGATCATGCGGAGCGTGGTTGATTTGCCGCATCCCGACGGCCCGACGAAGACGATGAATTCGTGCTTCTTGATGTCCAAGGTGAAATCAAAGACGGCCTGGACGTTGTTGTCGTAGACCTTGTCGACGTGACGGAGCGAGACGTAAGCCAAATCGGCCGGCTTCTCTTTCGGAGCCTCTTTCTTGGCTTCGGCGAGTTCCTTTTTGCGGGCTTTGATGTCCGCCTTGCTGACAGTGGCTTGATCCTCAGGGGTCTTCGCCTCGGCTTCCTTCTTCTTAAAAAGCGCCATAATGACTCTATTTCCTCCAAATTTGAGTCTATTATAGCGCTTTGCTTTCATTTATCTTGTGCAGACTGCACAAATCGACTAACGGGGTGCCCCAAGCTGGAAATAGATCTCGAGCAAAAGGGCGTTATGGTAGTCCCGGATATCGAGTTGGGTGATGTCGATGAATTGGGCGAGGCGGTAATTGAACGTGTTCCGATGGATGATGAGGGTCTCGGCCGCCAAAGAGGCATTGAGCCCGCAGCGGAGAAACGCCCCTGCCGTGAGCAATAATTCATGGGGCACTGCTTTGAATTCCTGAGACAATAAGGGCAAAGATGAGAAATCCCCGAACGAGAATTCCTTCATCAGGATGTCGCTCATGAAAAGGCATTGATTCGGGAAATAGGCCAAGGCTTCCTTGAGGAGCTTCTCTTCGAGCTCGTCCGCTTTGTGGGCGGCGAGGAAAGTGATCGTGACCCCGATGTCGTCGTGGATCATGAGGACGATTCCCTGAAGCCGGACCGCGAACTTCTCATCGGCCAAGAGGTAGCCCTTCTCGTCCGAAAGGTAAAGGATCTCATAAGGGACGCCTAAACCATCGAGCGCGTCGGAGAGGGCCTCCCGCTCGATCTTCCCGTTCGCCAAGAAGAAGTAATACTTGTTCATCTGAGCCTTAACAAGAAGCTTTCGTAGGGTTCCAGCGTGAAAACGTGGTTCTGGATCACGACTTTGTCGTAGTTATGAAGAAGCACATCGGCGATTTCGTAATAGAAGGTGAAATAGACGCGATACGGCCGCATATTCGAGATCACCATCAACTTCTTCACTCCTTCATGCATATAGGCGAAGACGTCGGGGTGGTTCGGGTCGACAATCGAAAGCGGCCCATTGAGGACCTGATCATTGACCAGCGCGTCCTTTCGTAAGGCGATCGCATATTGATAGAAATTAAGGATCGAGTATGGGTCTTTCATCTCATCGAGGACGTTGACCCCCTCGAGATAGTTCGGGTTGGCGGCGTTGATGGGCTTCCCGGTCGTAAAGCCGGCATTGGGATCGCGGTTCCATTGCATTGGGGTCCGGGCATTGACTCTGGAGCACCGATGCAAATAGGAAAGGATCTGCTCTTCCGAATAGCCTTGTTTCCGGCAGGCCATCACATCATTTTTGGTGCCGACATCGGTGAAATAGCTCTCGGCATCCGGATAGGTGGCATTGCTCATGCCGATTTCCTCGCCGTTATAAAGGAACGGGGTTCCATAAAGGAACAAAAGGGTGGTGAGAAGCATCTTGGCGGATTCATTCCGATACTGAACGGAGCCATATTGGCTTACGACCCGCGGATGGTCATGGTTGCACCAATAAAGCGGCATGTCCGCCTTGTCGTGGCAGACGTTATACCAATGCATGAAGTTGCTCTTGAGCGAAAGGACGTCGGTTTTGATGTCCTCGTCCTTCTTGCCGATCGAACCATAATTCCCGTTATTCCAAACGGTATCGAAATTGAAAACCATCGAGATCGAGCCGTTCACCCGGTCTGCCATCTTGAGGGCATCTTCGGGCGAGATGCAGCCGCCAGCCTCGCCGACGGTGCAGCAATCGTAATGGGAGAAAACATTCTGCTTGAGGAGCTGAAGATAATCAAAAAGTTCAGGCCGATTCGAGAATTTGCTCGTATCATAGACACAGCCATCCAAATCGGGCTTTCCCGTCGAATCACTGAACGAAAGATCCTTGGCGAGGTGGGCCACCGCATCGAGCCGGAAGCCATCGACTCCTTTATCGAGATAGAACTTCGCGATCTTGTAATATTCTTCCCGGAGCAACGGGTTGGCCCAATTCACATCGGGCATCTTCTCCGAGAAAATATGGAGATAGAAATCATCGGTTCCCGGAATCTGCTTCCAAGCCGAGGTGGCGAAGAAACCCTTCCAGTTGGTCGGCGGGAGGAGCTTGTCCCCCGATTTCTTGCCTTTTTGAATGAAATAATAGCCATGTTCCGGAGACGAGACGTCTTTAAGGGCGCTCTGGAACCAAGGATGCTGATCGCTCGTGTGATTGAGCGGGAAATCGAGCAAAATCCGGATTCCCCGGAGATGGGCTTCCTTAAGAAGCCGATCCAAATCCGCCATCGTGCCGTATTTCGGGTTGATGGAATAGTAATCGCTCACATCGTAGCCGTTGTCGTCCATCGGCGAGGCAAAAATCGGGCCGATCCACAAGAGGTTGACGCCTAAATCATGCAAGTAATCAAGCGAAAGAATGATGCCACCGAGATCACCGATGCCATCCCCATTCGAATCCCGGAAAGATTCGGGATAGATGATGTAGCCGACGGAGTGCCGCCAGAAGGCGCTGGAGGGATTATTTTCCATATGTTCGTCTTCCATTATAGCAAAAACTTTTTCGTTCGCGCGAGTGTTCCGCTCGGGAGAGTGCCAAAAGAGACCTTCGAAAACGTTTTCGGGCATTCCTCCCGAAAAAGAATGACTCTTTTCGGCCCTCTTGATAGAATATCAAGGCACTATGAAAAAGCTCATTCTCACCTGCTCCCGCCTGATCAAAGGCCATGAAACCGTCTACTGGCTCTCGCTCGTCGCCCAAGTCGCGATGATTCTCTGCCAGATTTTCACCACCTTCATGAGCAAGGTTCTCGTCGATACCCTTCAAGGCATCGACCAGCTCGAAAAAGCCCGTTTCGTCGAGACTTGGGTCATCTGGCTCATCACTGGCGGGCAAGGCAATCAGTATTTAATCGATCACCAGATCGTGATCTTGCCGGTGACAATCACCGTCGCCGCGGTCGTGACCGCGTTGGCGTCCCTCATCCGGATGGGGATGCGGGGCTATGTCGCTGCCGTGATCAACGGCTCGATGCAGCTCACGCTTTTCGACCATTTGGAGCGGCTTCCTTATTCTTATTATAAGAAAAACAAATCGGGCGATTTGATCCAGACCTGCACCCGCGACCTCGATGTGCTCCGGAAATTCATGATCGCCGATGTCTCGAACTTCAACTGGACTTTATGGATGGTCCTCTTCTGCTTCGCTATTTTGGTCAGCATCTCCTGGAAGATCACCCTCGTTGCCCTCGCTCTCTTCCCAATCATGTTCCTTTATTCGTTCTTCCTGATCAAGAAGGTTCGTGACCTCTACCGCCAGACCGATGATTCGGAAGCGAAAATGACCGACAAGATCTCGGAAAACCTCGCTGCCGTCCGCATCGTCAAAGCCTTCAATGCCGAGCGTTATGAGATCTCAAGTTTCGAGGATTCGCTCACCGATTACAAAGAGAAATTCATCCGTTGGCGCAGGCTTTCGGCTTTCTTTTTCTCCTCGAGCGACATCTTCGTCTTCGGAAGCAAACTGGCCGCCCTCCTTTATGGCATCTACCTCTGCTATGCCGAATACCAAGTCCCCGGCAGCGGCATCAACCCCGGCACCCTCGTCCTTTCTTTCAGCTTCGTCAACATGATGGTCTGGCCGTTACGCGAATGCGCGACCTCCCTTTCGAATATGGGCCAATACATCGCCTCGAGCGATCGGGTCCGCCTCATTCTTGAAGAACCGCTCGAGGATACGACCTCGGGCCTCACCCCGGCGATCAAAGGCGATATCGTCTTCGACCACGCCGGCTTCAAATACGAAGATGCCGCCACCGAAGTCATCCACGATGTCTCGTTTTCGATCAAAGCGGGTCAAACCGTGGCCATCATGGGCAAAACCGGAAGTGGCAAGTCGACCCTCTCGCTCCTTTTGACTCGGCTTTATGACTACACCTCCGGCTCGATCACGATCGACGGGGTCGAACTCAAGGACATCCAAAAGGCCTATCTCCGCCGGAACGTCGTCCCGGTGCTCCAGGATCCCTTCCTTTTCTCAAAGTCGATCAGCGAAAACATCTTGATGGCCAATAAGAAAGCCAGCAAGGACGAGGTTGTCCGGGCCGCCCGGATCGCCGATATCCATGACACCATCGTCACCTTCAAAGATGGCTATGACACTGCGGTCGGCGAAAAAGGCATGTCTCTCTCGGGCGGGCAGAAACAACGGGTTGCGATCGCCCGCACCATCCTTTCGAATGCCCCGGTTTTGATCTTCGATGATTCCCTTTCCGCCGTCGACACCGAGACGGATCTCGCGATCCGCTCGAACCTGAAGGAATGGGAGAAGAACACCACCACCCTCATCATCACCCACCGGGTTTCGACCGCCAAAGACGCCGATCTCATCATCGTTCTCGAAGATGGCAAAGTCGCCGAGATGGGAACCCATGAAGAGCTTCTGAAACAGCCAGGCCTTTATCAAAACATCGCCAAGATCCAAACCAAGATGGTTTCGTTGCCGAAAGAAGGAGGCGCCTTATGAGCGGAGAGAACGAAGAAGAAAAACTGCCCGATAAGTTCAACGCCCGCATCTGGGTCAAGATCGGCAAATACGCCCTGCAAAAGTGGCCTCTTTTGATCGTGATCGTCCTCATGATGCTCATCACGACCTATTACGATTCCTCCTTCGTCCCGGTCATGAACGCCGGTGCGATCGCCGCCGTCGGTGATCTGGCTTCTTTTTCCCAAGCCGGCAATATCTATGACGCGGCCATTCACGTCAGCTTCATCAGCGGCGTCTTCGAACTCGATCTCAGTTTCACCAACTTCATGATCACCGAGATCGCGATGATCCTTTTACGGAGCTTCTCGATCTATTGGACTTTCTACCTCACGAACTACCTCGACATGGTCATCATGACCTCGCTCCGGCGGGATACCTTCCACCGGGTTCAGGAATTGAGTTTCAGCTACTTCGATAAGACCAACTCCGGCTGGCTCATCGCCCGCATGAACAACGATACCTCCTCGATTGGCGACGTCCTTTCTTGGGATATCATCTCGGCGTTTTGGGCCTTATTCGACCTCTTCTTCACCCTCATCACGATGTTCTCCTATAACTGGCTCCTTTCGCTCGTCGTCTGCGCCTCGATCCCGGTTGTGGCCATTGTGATTCCGCTTTTCGAGCGTTCCCTTTTGAAGAAATGGCGGACCGCCCGGAACGCCTACTCCCGCTTCGTCGGCTGGCTCGCTGAGGCCATCAATGGCTCCAAGACGATCAAGACCCTCTCGATCGAAGAGGAGGTTTCCTCGGAGGCCAAAGGCATCGTCGAGGACATCAAAGCCAAACGCTGGAAGGCCGCGAAGACCAACGCCCTTTTCCAGCCGCTTGTGTCCTTCATCTCGATGATCATGATCGCGGTCGTCGTGAGCGTCGGCATCAAGATGATTCAAGAACAAACCACCACGGCGGGCACCGTCGAAATGATCGCCACCATCGTTCTTTTCATCTCGTTTGTTTCCCAGATCTACGATCCGCTTCAATCGATGTCAGAGATCTTCAGCGACTTCATGGCCTCCCAGGCTGGAGCCGAAAAGGTCGGCCAGCTCCTCGATGCCAAAGTCGACATCGTCGACAAGAAAGACGTCATCGCGAAGTATGGCGATATCTTCAATCCGAAGAAAGACGCCTACGAGAAACTCAAAGGCGAGATCCGCTTCGAGAACGTCACCTTCGACTACGGGAACGGCGTCGAAGTCATCCATCCGCTCAGCTTGGATGTCAAAGAGGGCACTTCCCTCGCGATTGTCGGCGAGACCGGGAGCGGCAAGACCACGATGGTCAACCTCATCTGCCGCTTCTACGAACCGACCAAGGGCAAGATCTACGTCGACGGAGTCGATTACCTCGACCGCTCTTTGGGCTGGCTTAGGAGCAACATCGGCTATGTCCAGCAAACCCCCTTCGTTTTCTCGGGCAGTTACAAGGACAACATCCGCTATGGCAAATTGAACGCCACGGACGAAGAGATCGTCGCAGCGGCGAAACTCGTCGGCATCGATGAGTTCATCCGCGCTCAGCCAAAAGGCTACGACACCATCCTCGAAGATGGCGGCGGCTCGCTCTCCCAAGGCCAGAAACAGCTGGTCTCCTTCGCTCGGGCCATCATCCGGAACCCGGCGATTCTGATCCTCGATGAAGCCACCTCGTCAATCGACACCGAAACCGAGGCGGCCGTCCAAAAGGCGATTCAGCCGCTTCTGAAGGGCCGGACTTCGATCACGATCGCCCACCGCTTATCGACCATCGTCAACAGCGATCGGATCTTGGTGATGGACCATGGCACCATCATCGAAGACGGGAACCACAAGACGCTCATGGAGAAGAAAGGCGCTTATTACCAGCTCTACATGAACCAGTTCAAGGATCTCTCGATCCAAGAACAGGTGGATACCTACTCGAGTCAGATCGAAGCTAAAGGCGTCAAAATCTGAGATGAGATTCGCCCAAAAGGAGGGGGAAACTTCTCCTTTTTCATTTTGTCAATCTGCTCCGTTATTTTGATTAGACTATGAAAAAAACCTTAGAGTAAAATTAGAAATTGAATCATGAGGTTTCATTCCCACATTAAAACCCAGCGTCGGATTTTCTTTGGAATTTCCCTTTTAGCCCTTTTTCGGGCTGCGCCCAGGTTTCGGGATATTCGACGGCGGCCTCGCTCGATAAATACGAAGAAGTCACTCTCACTTTGTGCGGACCGAGTTTGACCAATAACGCTTTGGAAGACACAATTACGGGCTTCAACAAGATCTATCCTAATTGCAGCATCCATTATGAATCGGTGATGAACTATAAGACGAATTTGGCCACTCGCTTAAAGAACAACGATTCGGTCGATCTTTTCGTGATCCCTAAAATGTTCAATAGCGATGGATCGAATTACATCAAGATTGATAGTTATTCGAATTATTGCGAGGATTTCCGCGCTGCCGCAAACTTGGATCTTTCCAACACTTTCGAAGGGCTCATGACAAACTCTTCCTTAGCCACCGGCAATGCCTCAACGCTGTACTTCATTCCCTTTGGAGGAGAGGTTCGGGGCTTATTCGTCAATAAAACCCTTTTAGCCAGCTTGAATCTTTCTATTCCCACCACCTATACGGAATTAGTCAATGATTGCAAGCTCTTGGCGGGAGCTGACCCCCAAGGGGCGCCCACTTACGTCCCGCTTCAAGGAAACCCGGACAGTTTTGCTCAGCTCCTTTATTTCCCCGAAATCGCCAACCGTTTGGCCAATGGCGCCAACGCCGCCGAAAATACCGCCAAGGTTTCGACCTGTGCTGATGGAGTCGAGGAGATTTTCAAGGATTCGCTCCAACGGCTCTACGATCTGATGGCCAACTACTATTACGATTACGACTATTGCGAGACGAATCTCGGCAACTTCAAAAGTACCGATGACCTCGACTCGATCTATACCTTTTTGGACATTCGGAAAAATACGACCACGGGCCTCTATGAGAAAAAGAGCGACCTCGGGAATGTTCCTTTTATGCCGTGGACCCTCTTCTTCGTCTCGCTTAATCGACAAAATCAAGGAAGATTACGGCAGCCAGGTTGATTATGAATTCATCCTCTCCCCCACGAGCGATGACGGCGGGGTCGCTTATCTTTCCCCTTCGAACTGGATCGCGATGAATAAGCAGTCCACCAACGCCAAATGGTCGCTGGAGTTCTTGAATTACCTTTTCTCGACTGAAGGGAACTCGATCTACGCCAAAAGCGCCAATCTGATCCCCAATTCCAAAAACGCCTTGAGCGACATTCAGAAGATGTTCAACGTGCCCGCTGAGCGGGTCTGCCACGTCGGGCAGGTGGCTTTCTCTTATGATTTCTTCACGATCATGAAAGAAAGCCTGAAAGACATTTCGAAAGGGAATAAGCCGAAATATATGAATACCAATTCCGATGGAACCCTTTCGATTTATTCTTTCGATCATTACCTAGACAAGCTCAAGACCGCTTTTGATGAGCAAAGAAAGAAGCTCGCGGCATGAAGACGAAGAGACCTCTAAAGCTTCGCTCAGGCCTTTTGATCATCACCGGCAACCTCGCTTTAATCACCGGAATGGTCGTCTCGCTTTATTACTACACCCAAGGATATCGCGACAATATCCGAAAGCAGAACCTGGATGACATTGGCAACATCACCGAAAGTTCTTCGACGATCGCCCGCAATTTTTTTATGGATGAGAAACGACGGATCGATGACAACGTCAGCTATATCAGTCACTTAGGATTGACCTATCCCCAAGCGTTGGATTATCTGGTCTATAGCAAAACGAGCACCAAATCAGAGAAAACGACTTACGAGATCGTCGGGGCCAATAAAAAAGGCAACGCCGCCATCCTGAAAAACGGTGTGGACACCCAAGCCACGGGCTACCCCTCAGCCGATAATTTCGAACCCGTTGTTTATTCCGATACTTCTTATTCTTCTTTTGCCACGTTCTTTTCTCCGACGGTCGAGGATTTGGCCACGCCGACAACCTTAAGGGGGTCCACCGAGTTCAGCGATGCTTATACCGCCCGTTCGTCCTTTGCCCTTTATTCGTATTTGGACCTCTCGGATGGGGCCGGAGGCAGCGTTCCTTATACCTTGCTTTGTGTCCCCGACTCCAGCGAATTCTCGACTTTCTTTTCGGGCGGGGATTCCTATCCTTCGATGAAAAGCACGATCATGAACGGCAATGGTGACTATTTGGTGGGCAACCCCGACTTCAAAGGCCAGAATCTCTTCAAATATTTCTATGACTACAACGGTTTGTCTTTGACCACGCGGAACGCCGTCCAATCGGCCTTCTCGAGCGGCAGCCAAAACGTTTTCTACTACAAGAATGCGACCGGGATCGATTGCGTTTTCCTGACCCGGCCGATCACCGATACCCCTTGGTACGTCGTGAGCGCCGTCCCTCTTTCGTCTTTCCATAACTACACTTCAAGCGCTTGGATCATCGTGACCACAAGCGTGCTTCTTCTCGCCATGATGGGCTTCAACTTCGCTTGGATGAAAGCCGCCAACAGCAAACTCCGGGAAGCGGCCAAGCGCGAAAAAGAGGCCGCCGAAAAGGAAAAGGAAGCCTCGGATGCCAAGAGTGTGTTCTTCTCGCGGATGTCCCACGATATCCGGATCCCGCTCAACGTGGTCATCGGCTCATCGACTTTGGCCCTCAAGGAGCCGAATTCCCCCACTACCCAAAGATATCTTTCCGACATCGATCAATCCGGAAAATTCCTGCTTTCCTTGGTCAACGATCTTTTGGATCTCAACAAGGTCCAAAGCGGCATGATGAGCCTCCATCCGGCCCCGTATTCCCTCAAGGAATTCGCGACCAGCATGACCTCGATCGTCGCCCCGCTTTGCGCTGAGAAGACTATTGCCTTCACCCTTGAAGGCTTCGAGGATTCCACCCCCTACATGATCGACGCCATGCGCTTCAAAGAGATTTTCTTCAACCTCCTTTCGAACTCGGTCAAGTTCACCCCGAATGGCGGCAAGATCACGATGCGGGCGACCTGGGGTGAGGAAAAGAACGGGGTTCGCACCTTGCTCGTGAGCGAAAGCGACAATGGCGCGGGCATGAGCGAGGAGTTCCAGAAGAAGATGTTCGAGCCCTTCACTCAAGAAGAGAAGAACCAGGCTCCCGGCCTCGTCGGCACGGGATTAGGCCTTGCCATCGTGAAGAGCCTCACCGCTTTGATGAACGCCACGATCACCGTCCGGAGCGCCCCCAATGTCGGCACCACCTTCACTTTGAGCTTCCCACTCACCAAGAGCACCGAGCCGATTCAGAAAACGACGGGCCCCAGCCTCGATCTTTCGATTCTCAAAGGCAAAAAGATCCTGCTTTGCGAAGATAATCCGCTCAATGCCAAAATTGCGAAGACCCTTCTTGAGAACCGGGGGATGGTTGTCGAGGTCGCGGTCAACGGCAAAGCCGGACTCGACCGTTTCGTCACCGCAATGCCCCGGACGTTCGATCTGATCTTAATGGATATGCGGATGCCGGTCATGGATGGCCTTGAAGCGGCAAAGGCGATCCGCTCCTCCAAGAAAGTCGACTCCCTTACGATTCCAATCGTCGCGATGACCGCGAATGCCTATGACGAAGACATCGACGCCTGCCTCAAAGCGGGCATGAACTCCCACCTCGCCAAGCCGGTTGATCCTGATGCGATGTACGCGGAGATCGCCAAACAAATCCGCGAGGACGAAGTCAAAAAGAACTATTAAAAAAGAAGCCATCCTTTCTCGGGAATTGGCTTCTTTTCATTTTCTTGTTTTCACTCCGCAACTTTGACGAAGGCATTGGCCCCTTTCGTGAAGAGGACGGCCATCGCATGGCGGATCTCTGGGGTATCGGGAACATTCACGAGCAAGTTGAGGGCATCCACCACGCATTCGCGGAGGGCGAAGAGGGTGAGGGCCGTCTTCCCGGCTTCAGGCAAAGCCTCATTACCTAAATATTTCAAGAACGGGCTGACACGACCAGAAAGCCGTTTCTCCATCGCCTCATACGTCTCAAGTTCCCCTTCACGTGGGAAGATCGGGGCATAGTTGCCGATGAAACGAAGGGCTGAGGGATCGGAAAGAAAAGCGCTAAGAATCCCGTTGAAGAAGGATTCGAAATCGTTAGGATATTTCGCATAAAGATCATCTTCAGTCTTGAGGAACCAGGCGAAGAGACGATCATCGGCAGCCGCGATCAGGGCTTCTTTGTTTTTGAAATGCGAGAAAACGGTGAATTCGCTGAGGCCTGCCCTTAAAGCGATCTCTTTGGTCGAGAAAGTGCCGCGGGTCTCATTCCCCGCGACCGCAATCGTGGCCAAGAGGATTTTCTCCTCGGCCCCTTCGATTTCCCTTCGGCCCATTAGGCGCGCTCCTTCTGGAAGGACATGAAGCCTTCCGAAACCCGTTTGGCGACCGCATCGCGATAGGCTGGCGAATCATTCGCGAGGCCATCGTAAACCTCTTCGACCGCGTAATTGATCTGGCGCCAGATGAAATTCCAAAGGAGATAAATTACCTCAGGGGGACAATCCTGTAAAAAGATAAACGCTTTCTTCGCGGCGGCGACATCGGCGTCAAAGGCAGCCTGTTTTGCACTTTGCTCCTCGGGCGCCTTGCCGGTCCAGAAACCATAGTTAGCTAAGAAAATCGTATATTCGGGAACCATGAACGCATGGTGGATGAGCGCTTTGACGAGACCGCCCACATCTTTCGACACCACCGCCGCTTTTTGAGCCGAGGTGATGAAATCCTCCCGGACGAGGGATAAAGCCTCATCCACGAGGGCGTCTTTGGTTTTGAACAAACTGAAAAGGGTGAATTCGCTCACGCCGCAGCGTTCGGCGATCGTCTTGGTCGAAAAACGCTTGTTGGAGGGGTTTACCGCCCCTTCTTTGATCGTGGCTTCAATCAAAGCGTCCTTCAGCGAGTCCATACTTTTTCCTTGTGTCGTTATTATAGGATTTGAGCGTAAAGAAAACCATAGGCAACTCCCATCAGGAAGGCTTGGCATTCCCTTCTTTAAAAAAGTTGCTTCTTGAGCCCTAGAAAGGTTAATATATGAGAACGTAAAAGCCGAAGTGCAAAGAATCGAGGTTTTAGGGTATGGACGAGAACGAAAAGCTCTTAGCCGACTTAGTCGCCTGGGGATGCGATGTCCCCTCGGCCCTGCCGCGTTTTTTGGATGATAAAAGCATGTATTGCATGTTCGTGAAGCAAGTCGTTGATGAGCCTGCCTTCGCCCTCCTTGGCGAGAGAATCGCGCAAAACGATGTCAAAGGCGCTTTCGAGAAGGCCCACGAACTCAAAGGGGTCGTCGCCAATATGTCGCTCACCCCGATTTTCAATACGGTCGTTTCGATCGTCGAGCCTTTGCGGGCGGGCAAATGGACGGGCGTCAAAGAAAACTATGCCACCCTCCAAAACCAATGGGCCGATTTCCGCAAGATCGTCGAAGGAAAGTAGCCTATGGAAACGAAGAAACTCCTGATTCTCATCGTTGAAGACCAGAAGATCAACCGGGACATCCTCAAAGGGATCCTCCACCGCGACTATGATGTTTTGGAAGCCACGAATGGCCAAGAAGCGCTCGAGATCGTCCGGAAAGATCCGGGCATCGCGGCGATTTTATTGGATTTGCTCATGCCGGTTATGGATGGCTATTCTTTTTTGAGCGCGATTGCCCTCACGCCCTATTCGATGATCCCGACGATTGCCGTCACCGGCGAAAACGATATCGAGAGCGAGCAGAAAGTCCTCGATCTCGGAGCGTGGGATTTCGTCTCGAAACCCTATCAGCCGATGACCTTATTGACCCGGCTTAAGCACGCGATCTCCCGGAGCGAGTATTTCTCTTTGGGGTCGCTTCTGATCAACTCCTTGGGTGTTCCTTCTGCCGTCTTTGAGGAAGACAAAGGATTGATCCGGGTGATCCGTTTCTCCCAGAGTTATCAGGACAAGCTTCTCTCCAGCCTCCCCTTCTCCCTCGACCAAGGGGTGCTCGAGAGCGAATTCCTTTCCGAGAAAGACAAGGCGGCGCTCCAGAAGGCCTTCGAGTCCTTACGGAAAAACCAGGAGCCGCTCCTCCTCTCCCTTTCAGGGAAAGAGGGAAAACCAGTACAGCTCACCCTCCGTTATTGGGGCGACAACCGGGGCGCGATGGTTGTCTTCGGCGAGTTCCAAGTCCGTTAATTTCGATTAAAAAAAGATCAATCATCGTCGATTGATCTTTTTATTTTTTTGACACTGTCTAATCTTGCCCGTAGAGATGATAATCAAGGAAGAACGCCCCAAGGCCTGAAAGGGCAAGAACGAGAGCAAGGATGAAGGCGATCATGCTGGCGGATTGGAAGGAGACCATCGTGAGGCCTAAGGAAAGAATGATCCAGACGCTATAGACGGCAAATTGGTACTGCTCTTCTTTATCCGCCTTGTCTTTGAAGAGGAAGGCGAAGACGATCTTGACCACCCCGAGAGCAAAGAGAAGGAATAAAAAGATTCCACCGCCATAGCTGAGGAGGGTCGCGCCGGCCAAGGAACAGTAGCGGAAATAATTGACGTTCCCGGGTTCGTAGTAATAGACCGGAGCGATCAGCATCGCCAAAGTAAACGCCAAAAGATAGCTGGCGGAAAGAACTTCATAGACCGGCTTTTTCATCAGTAATGAGCCTCCTGCCGTTGGTAGTTCACACCCAATTTCTTCTTATAGGCCGCGATGGCCTCTTCGCCCGTGTAACCCAATAAAGGCAAGAGATTGAGGAAACTTCCAAACGCCCGGGCGTAGGTCTTCTCGTCGTAATGCTCAAGGAGGGCGCTCACGAGAGAATACGTCTGAAGAATCTGAAGAGTGAGTTCCGATTGATCGGGTTTGAACTTATGGGTGTACGTCTCGACGCCTAAGGGCAATCCCAAGGAAAGGAAAAAGTGCATTCCATCGGCATATTCATCGAGAATCACGGCTTTTTCCGAAGCGGGTTTCTCGCTCCAGAACTTGAAGCAGCGGGTCTCGTTCGCGAATTCGCCGAGTTCAACTAAAAGGGCAAGGATCCGCTTATAGTGCGTATCTTCATACGAAACGTGATGCTTCGTTTGGATTTCTTCGTCGAGCCCCTTTTGAAGCGGAAAGAGCTCGTCGAGGGTCAGATCACTCATCGCGGGAAACCTTCAATGGGGTGAGATGCCAGATGTCGCGGTTATACTCCGCGATGGTCCGATCGCTCGAGAAATAGCCGCTATAGGCGATGTTCATGATGCAGGCGTGGGCCCACTTCGCCTTATTGGCATAGAGGGCATCCACTTGATCGCAGGCCTTCGAATAGCCTTCGAAGTCCGCCAAGATGAAATACTGATCGCCCCGGTTCATGATCTCGTCGAAGATCATCCGGAAGCGCCCGTCGCTCTTGAGGGCCCAGGGGCCGGTGATGAGCGAATCGAGCACGTTCTTGATCCGGGTGTCGTTATTGTAATAATCCCAAGGATTGTAGCTGCCTTCGTCGACCATCTTCTGCACTTCCGGCTCGGTCAGGCCGAAGATGACCTCATTCTCATGCCCGGCGAGATCGGCGATCTCGATATTGGCGCCATCGAGGGTGCCGAGGGTGATCGCGCCGTTCATCATGAGCTTCATGTTCGAGGTGCCGCTCGCTTCTTTGCCCGCGGTCGAGATCTGCTCGGAGACATCGCTCGCCGGGATGATCTTCTCGGCCAAGGTGACGCCATAGTTCTCGACGAAGACGATCTTCAGATACGGCGCGGCATCTTCATCGTTATTGATCACGTCTTTGACGGCGAGGATCAGTTCGATGATCCGCTTGGCGTATTCGTAGGACGGGGCGGCTTTCGCGCCGAAGATATAGGTATGCGGCGCATGAGCGAAATGCTTCGGATCGGCCTTGAGTTCCTGATAAAGCGCCATGATGTGGAAAAGATTGAGAAGCTGGCGCTTATAGGCGTGAAGCCGCTTGATCTGGGCATCATAGATCGAATTCGGGTCGATCTCGACTTGATAGGCATCCTTCACGAATTTGGCGAAGGCGATCTTATTGTCTTTCTTGACCTTAATGAGGGCCGTTTGAGTGGCCTTATCATCGGCGAAAGCGGCGAACTTCTTGAGTTCTTTCTCCGGCGAGAGGATCCATTGATCCCCGATCCGGGAAGTGATGAGATTCGCGAGGCCCTCGTTGCTATAAAGAAGCCAGCGGCGATGGGTCACGCCATTCGTCTTGTTGTTGAACTTCTCCGGGAAGAGCTCGTAGAAATTCTTGAAGGTGTAATTCTCGAGGATCTGGGTGTGGAGTTTGGCGACGCCATTGACCGAGAAGCCGGCATAGATCGCCATGTTCGTCATGTGGATCTGGCCGTCTTTGATGATCTGCATCGCGTAGCGCTTGTCGCCATCGATCCCCTTTTCGGTGAGATAAAGGTTAAACCGGCGGTTGATCTCCTCGATGATCATGTAGATGCGCGGGAGGAGCTGCTGGACGTATTGAACCGGCCAGCGTTCGAGCGCTTCCGGCATGACCGTGTGGTTCGTGTAGGCGATCGTGTGGGTCACCACCGCCCAGGCCTCATCCCAGCCATAGCCATATTCATCCATCAGTAGCCGCATCATCTCCGGGATCGCGAGGATCGGGTGGGTGTCGTTGAGCTGGAAGACGTAGCTCTCGGCGAAATGCGAGAGATCGCCATAGCGGCGCTTCTCGCCGCGCATGCAGCTCTGCAATCCGGCGGAAACCAAGAAATATTGCTGGCGGAGGCGGAGCATCCGGCCGTGTTCGGTCGAATCGTCCGGGTATAAGCCGAAGGAAAGCTCCTTGAGGGTTCGGAGATATTCGTCAAACGAGCAATCGGTCGGAAGATTGTCCTCCGAGGGCTCGGCGCTCCAAAGCCGGAGCGAGTTGGCGACGCCATTGCGGTAGCCGACGACGCTCACGTCATAAGGCACGGCGCGGACGCTTCGGGCGTTGACCGTGCGGATGGCATAGGAGCCATCGGGTCTTAAATAGGTTTCGGCGTTGCCATAGAACTTCACGTCGACGGCGTGCTTTGGCTTCCTCACCTCGAAAACGAAGCCGTTCGAGAGCCATTGATCGGGAAGCTCAACCTGCTTCCCCTCGACGAATTTCTGACGGAAGAAGCCGTATTCATAGCGGATCGTGTTGCCATGGACGGGCAAGCCCAAGGAGGCCGCCGAATCGAGGAAGCAAGCGGCCAAACGGCCTAAGCCGCCGTTGCCGAGCCCCGCGTCCGGCTCCATGTCTTCGAGCTCATTGATATCGATGCCCATCTCGGCGAGGCCATCTTTGGCCACGTTGTAGATGCCGAGGTTCTGCATATTGCTCACGAGCAAGCGACCGATCAGGAATTCCATCGAGAAGTAGATGCACTGCTTCCGACCGCTCTTCACGATGTCCTCGCGGCAATTGCGCCAATAATACCCGGCGTAGTCGCGGACCATCTCTCCGAGGATGTCGTAGCGTTCGGTCACGTGCGAATCCGGGACGCTCCGGCCATACTTCTCCGAGAGACGACGCTCAAAATCCTGCTTGAAATCCAACTTGTTCTGGAACATATGTTCTCCTTGATGATGTTACTTCTTTTTCTTCGACGACTTCTTCATTTTAACGGGTTTTGCCTGGGGGGCCTCTTTCGGGGCTTCAGCCGGCTTCTCCGGCTCGACTTCCCGCTCCAAATGGGCGACCTTCCGCTTCAAGATGCAGGCGGCGTAGCTTCCCAGTTTGATCGAGACGTGATACGGCCGGTTCTCCGGTCCGCCTTCCTGGCTCTCCGACGGAAGGCCGTTGTATTGGTTCCAGCCGCCGTAGATGTCCTTGTCGCTATTGAAGATCTCTTCATAAAGGCCTTTGTGGGCGCAGCCGACGTCGTAAGTCTCGTAATAGTTCGGGGTCATGTTGTAGACGAAGAGCAGATCGCTCTCCCCGACCTCGCGCTCAAAGGCGAAGACCGACTGATCCGAATTGTCGACCATCATCCACTGAAAGTGGGCGGGGTTGTGCTCTTCGATCCTCATCGCGTCTTCCGATTGGTAAATCAAATTCAGATCCCGGCATTCCCGTCGGACCGAATCGTGCTTCGGGAAGCTCAAAAGGTTCCACGGAAGCGAGCGATTCTCGTTCCATTCGTCGAAGCTCGCGAGCTCATTGCCCATGAAATTGAGCTTCTTGCCCGGATGGCCGAACTGATAGGCGTAAAGATTGCGGAGCAAAGCGAACTTGGTGTCGTAATCGCCGAACATCTTGTTGATCAGGGTCCCCTTGCCGTGGACCACCTCGTCGTGGCTTAAGGGAAGCAAGAAGTTCTCGCTATAGAAATAAGCCATGGAGAAGGTGAGCTTATTGTGCTCCCACTTCTTGTAGATCGGGTCTTTCGCGTAGTACTTGAGGGTATCGTTCATCCAGCCGAGATCCCACTTGTAATCGAAGCCCAAGCCCCCGTATTCGGTCGGTTTGGTCACCCCTTGGAAGTCGGTTGAATCCTCGGCGATCATCATGATCTCCGGGTGCTCGAGATGGAGTTTGCCATTGAGGCGTTTGATGAATTCGGTCGCGCCCGAATTCTCGCCATTCGCCTTGTTGCCATCCCAGTAGACGATGTTGCTGACCGCATCGACGCGGATCCCATCGAAATGGAAATAGCAAAGGAAGTAGTTCATCGCCGACATGAGGAACGAGCGGACCGGGTCTTTGCCGAGGTCGAACTGGCAGCTCCCCCAGGGCGAATAGGTGTGGGCCGGATCGCTGTATTCATAAAGGCAAGAGCCGTCGAATTCCCGAAGCGCGTAATAATCGGTCGCGAAATGGACCGGGGCGAAATCGAGGATCACGCCTAAGCCCGCTTCGTGGCAGCGGTCGACGAAACTCATGAGCTGCTTCGGATTGCCATAGCGGGAATCGACGCTATAGAATCCGGTCGCCTGATAGCCCCAGGAGCCATCGAAGGGATACTGGGTGATCGGCATGATCTCGATGTGGGTATAGCCCAAATCCTTGACATAAGGGATCAGGTAATCGGCCACCTCTTCATACGAAGGATAGCGATCGCCGATCTTGCCTTTCCAAGAGCCGAGATGGCATTCGTAGATCGACATCGGCTTATCGAAGTTCCGGCTCCGGCCCTTGAGATAGGGCTCGTCGTGCCAGATAAAGTGCTCAATATCGAAGATCCGGGAGCAGGATTGCGGCCGCATTTCGCTATAGAAGGCGAAGGGATCGGCCTTATCGACATACTGACCGTGGGCGTTTTTGAAATGGAATTTGTAGGATTGGTAGTCATGGAGATCGGGGACGAAGGTTTCCCAGACGCCGCAGTTATCGACTTTGTTGAGTTTGTTGGTCCGAACATCCCAGCCGTTCCAATCGCCGATGACCGAGACATCCTCGGCTAACGGCGCGTAGAGGCGGAACCAAACGCCATGGAGCGTGACGGGCTTATCGCCTTTTTTCGCGACAGGCAGAACGCAATCGCCAAAGTGCGCTCCGAAATAATCGAAGGCGTGGGTGGTTTGTCCCATCAAATAATCGTACAAGATCCCGAATGCCATTTGTGATTCCTCAGTATGTTACGTCTACGAAATAGTATAAATGTTTTCATCCCTAAAATAAAGGCCGAAACGACGCCTTGATTTCGGGCCGGACAAAAAGAAAATCCCCCTAGGGGAGAAACGCCGACGGAAACCCCGAAAAATCACGGCTGGAGATACGGGGCAAAACCCTTGAGGATCAGCTCGGCCATCATCGCCCGGTTCTTCGGCGTGTCTTCGATCCGTTTTTCGATGAGAAGCTGGCCATCGCAGGTGAACTCCCGGGTGAAATAGCACCAAAGGGGAAAGGCATCCTCTTCATGCGCCAAGGGGAAATAGGCCAAAACCGAAGAGATGGTGGATTCGACGTTTTTCTTGAAATAAGCGAAATCGGAGGCTTTCTCAAACCGGGGGAAAACCCGGCAATAGTTGATGGCGAAAGCCCCATACCCCTGCCGCTTAATATGATCGTCCATCACGTGGTTGAAAAAAGCCAGGAAATCCTTGGAAAGAAGCATCCATTTGAGAATCGAGGAATAGTAATCGGCGGCGACCCGCTCATCGCAGCGGTTCAGCAAATTATCCTTATCGTGGAAATGATCATAGATCATGAATTCGGAAATCCCGAGGCGCGAAGCGATTTCTTTCGTTGAAAAACGATTGGCTTCGCTCTCGCCGGCGACCTGAATCGAAGTCAGAATGATTTTTCGTCGATGTCGCTCATTTCGCCGGACCCCCTTTCCGGAAACCCGAGAGGCCGGAAACCGCCACTTTGGCCGACATTTCGCGGTAGGCGGCGACGTCCGGATAAAGATCGCCCAGCACGAACTGGGCATCCATCAAAATCCGCCGGAAATAGCTCGACCAAAGCAAGAAAGCCTCCTCATCATCGCGTTTCCCAAAATAAGGCTCCAGGAGGTCCTTATGGGCAAGAATGTATTCTTTGTAGCGGGTAAAGGCGTTCTCCTCGTTCAAAACATGGGAGCTCGCGGTCGATAATTGATGAGGAAAAGCGTCTCCTTCGGATGGGAGAGGTAATAGTCAAGCACCCGGGCCGAGAAGACCTGCAAGGTGTCGTGATCCTCATTGATCCACTTCGCGAAAACCTCCACCGCATCGTCGCAGACGGCGCGGATCGAGGCCGAAATCAGTTTTTCTTTGCTGCCGAAACGCTGGAACAGCACGAACTCGCTCACCCCGCAGGCTTGGGCGATGGCCTTGGTCGAAAAATCCACATTGGCCTGGTTATCCCCGCCCAAGGAAATGTTTCGTCGATAAGACGCCCCTCAAGGTCCGCGATATATTTCCTGCTCACGGCTTTATTATGCGCTCACTCTTTTCTTTTTCACAAGGGGTTTCATGGGACGAAAGGGACTCGCGCGATTATCTTTTGCCTTACAGTCGTAAGGGGCGTAAAATCGTTTCCGTTATAACGAGGTAAAAATCAATGGCAAAAGTCATGGCGGTCAACGCCGGTAGTTCGTCCTTGAAGTACAAGATGTACGAGATGCCCCAAGAGGAAGTCATCTGCTCTGGCATCGTCGATCGAATCGGCCACGAGGATGGCATCTTTAAGATCAAATTCCAAGGCCAGAGTCATCAGGACGTCCTTCCGATCAAGGACCACGCCCAAGGGGTTCAGCTGATTCTCGACGCGATCAAAAAATATGAGATCGTCAAGGATCTCTCGGAAATTGCCTGCGTCGGGCACCGGATCGTCCAAGGCGGCAAATATTTCAGCAAGTCGGTCGAATTCGACGCCGATACGGAAGCGAAGATCACCAAATTGATCCCGCTCGATCCGCTTCACGCGCCGGCCCATCTCGTGGGCTTCCACGCTTTCAAAGAGGCGCTCCCGAACGCCAAGGCGATCGCGGTCTTCGACACGGCCTTCCACCAGACGATGGCGCCGGAAGACTATCTCTATCCGATCCCCTATGAGATGAGCGAGAAGTACGATTGCCGGAGATACGGCGCCCATGGCACCTCCCACAACTACCTCGCCGTCAAAGGCCAAGCCGATTTCCTCAAAGGCAAAAAAGACACGAAGATCATCTCCTGCCACATCGGCTCGGGCGCTTCGCTTTGCGCCATCCATAATGGCAAGTGCGTCGCGACCTCGATGGGCCTCACCCCGCTTGGCGGGGTCATGATGGGCACCCGGAGCGGCGATCTCGATCCCTCGGTCATGGACTACCTCTGCAATTGCGAGCATAAATCGGTCGACGAGATGTACGACATCCTCAACAAAAAGTCCGGTCTTCTCGGCGTTTCGGGCGTTTCGAACGATACCCGCGACGTCGAAGCGGCCATCAAATCCGGCAACAAGCAAGCGATCATCGCCGGCGATCTTTTCGCCCGGAGAGTCGCGGATTTCATCGGCCAGTATTTCGTGCGTCTCGGCGGGGCGGATCTCATCATCTTCTCGGCCGGCATCGGCGAGAACAGCGCCTTCTTCCGCGAAAAGATCCTTCGCGAAGTCGAAAAAGCCCTCAAGCTCGACATCGACTACAAGCTCAATGAAGTCTCCTCGGGCAAGGAAACCCTCCTTTCGACCCCCAAGAGCGCGATCAAAGTCGCGATCATCCCGACCGACGAGGAAGTCATGATTGCCCGCGATTGCTACAAGGAACTTCAGGGAACCCTCTGATTTCGGCAAGCTCCGATTTTTGAAAAGGGTAAGAAAAACCTGCCCTTTTTGTTTCCTTTGAGGGGACGGTGCGGTTTAATGGTGCAAAATAGGAAGAACGAAGCCCATGCTCAGCAAAATTTACGGAATGCTTCTCCCCCTCGCCTTGGTGGCGAGCGCCTGTTCCTCCGCGGAAAAGGCTCTTCGTCTTCTTCCTCCTCTTCCGCCGAGTTTGGCGCCAAGGAAGCCGGGGCGCTCCTCGAGACGATGGACGCGGCCAATCAGAAGAACGATTTCCTCTATCCCAGCAAGCTCCTGACTTTCGCTTTCGGGGTCACTTCCCCCACCAGCTCCATCGATGAGGAAATCCGAATCCAAGAAGGCCGTTACCTCTATTGGAAAAAGAACAGCGTGACCGGCGGGGTCAAAGATCAGAACATCCAGTATTTTTACTTCGACGATCAAGGCCAGGGCATCGCGGCTTACGATTTCGGCTCCGATAAGCATTATTCGGCTCCCTCGAAGGACATTTTCGCCTCGTTGATCGGCGAGCAGCTCGCCCAGCTCCAAAGCGAGCTCAAGAGCCTGATCGCCACCTCCGATGGCCTTTTGCTTGAGATTCTGAACGGGCTTGAGCAAGGAACGTTCGCTTCTTCCCGTTTGAACGCGAGGGTCACCTCCAACCTTTCGAGTTTCGTGAGCCTCGCTCCGGGATCGCTTTCGGGCGAATTGCTCGTCCAAGCCACCTCCGCCTCGGGGGACCCCCTGAGCCTCAATGGCAATTTCTCCTATGCCGCTTCGCTCCCGGAACGGCTCTCTTTGCGGGGCGTGACCGGCGGAAAGAGCGAAGAAACCATGACCTACACCCTCAAAGCCAACTATGCGAAAATGACGCCCTTATATCCCAATCTCGAGGACTTCGCCTCCTTCACCGGCGGCGGTTTCCTCGGCGCGTTCTCACGCCGCTGAATAGGGAAGCCGATATTCGAAAATCGCGAGATAAGGCGTCGCGGCGATGTGCTCGATCTCGATCAAGGAATAGACCCCGCTTGCCGCCGGGGTTTTATTGATGTTTTTCTCGGTCCGGTTATAGAGGGAATAGCGATCGACATAGAGGGCGCGGCTGCCGAGGTAGAAATCCTTCTGGTAGAGCAACGGATCGAGTTCTTCCGAGGAAGAGAACCAAAGGGAGGATTGGAGCACCTCCGCGCTAAAAGCCTCGGCCTCATCCGCGTTCGTGAAATAGACAAGCGAGCGGGAATACGCGTCATTCCCCTCGATCGTCTCGCGCTTGATATGGCCTTCTTTCGGAAAGGAGAGCCCCACTTCTTCGCCAACGGCGCTCACGAAGGAGAAATCGTGATTCGCCATCGGGATGAAACCGCTGAGCGAAAGGGCCAAAGACGCGAGGGCGACGAGATAGCCGGCCACCAGGTTCTTATTCACGCGGAGAAGCGGGTTTTTGCGCTTCAAAAGATAGGCGAGGGCCAGCGAAAGAAAAGCGAGGACGAGCGGGATCAGCATGACCCCCCATCTTGCTCAGGCTTTCCAAGGTGAGATCCGCCTGGGCGCTCTCATAGCTCCAAAGCATCCCCCAAAGGAAGCAAAGGGGGCAGCTCACGAGAGTGAGGATAAAAAGAATAAGCAGAATCCTCGAATCCGACTCGGCGGGTTTTCTTTTGCCATCGGGGGCGTTATTTCAGTGGCCATCGGCGTTTCCTTGGCGTATTTTTTCGCCACCATAAAGCCTTTGGAAGAGCGGATATTCCTCTTGTTTCGCCGCCTCATCCTGCTCCGGGGTCACTTCTTTCCCCTCGAGGTGGGCGAAGAGAGCGTCGAAGGCGATCACCGTCTTCCGCTCGCTTAGAATTTTCCCGTTCCGGTGCTGAAGAGCATAGGCGAGGTAAGTGACCTTCGCCTCTTCGTTCCGCCCTTCTTCGAGCGCGAAAAGGATGCGGAGTTCCGAAAAGGTCTCCAAAAGGCAGGGATTATGGACGCGGGCTAAGGTTGCTTTGGCTTCGGGGATTTTGTCGAGCAAAAGATAGGCCGAGGCACCGTTGCCCCAATAGGCCTCGCCTTTCCGCGTGAAGAAAACGTGAGCCTAGAAAAGCGAGCGCTTCAGATACCGCTCGTATCTCTTCGCGAGGATGTCCTTGAGATTCAAGACGAGCGCCCCCATCGGAATCAGGACGGATGCGAGGCAAAGAGCGGCCAAAACGGCATAGAGGATCGCGACGACGAGAAAAAGGATGGGATTAAAGCGGGTTTCGAAATAAACGAAGACATATAACCCGGCGAAAATCGCGAGATAAACCAAGACCAAAAACCCGTTTTTGAGCAAAAGCGGCCGGAGGTCTTCCCCAGGTCTTCTTCGCTTTCTTTCATCCTAATTTCCCCCTCATTCCTTTTAGAAGGTTAAGACCCTTCGGACGATTAGGCAAGGAATTTCCTGAGGGGCATCGTGATTGACCTTTTTTCTTTGAGGGCGCATCATAATCCCTTCTAAAGAAGGAGAAAACATGAAACTCGATTCCGAAATCAAAGACTACGGAGCCGCCCACAAAAAGATCTATTCCCGGATCTATGCGGCCATCAAACGCTACGATCGCATCGTCGTTTTCCGCCACATCAAGCCGGACTATGACGCGATGGGGACCCAAATGGGCCTCTACACCTTCCTCAAGGATAATTTCCCGGAGAAAGATATCCATTTCGTCGGGGATAATCACGTCCCCTTCACCCCGCGCCTTTTCCCGGAAACCGAGCGGCTCAACGATGAGTGGTTCCATTCGCCCTTCTTAGCGATCGTCGTCGATGTCGGCGATGACGAAAGAATCGCCGACCCTCGCTACAAGAAAGCCTCCTATATCTGCAAGATCGACCATCACCCCTGCAAAGCCGAAATCGCGAATCATCCTTTGGTCGACCTCGACATGGCGGCCGCCTCGGAGCTCGTCGCCGATCTCCTCTTGAATTGGAAAGGCACGACTCTATCGAAAGAAGCGGCCCGTTATCTCTACATCGGCCTCGTCGGGGATTCCGGACGTTTCCAGTACAGTTCGACCTCGGCCCACACCTTTGCAATCGCCGAAGCCTTGATTCAGACGGGCATCTCGATCAACGAGATCTACCTCAAGATGTACGAGAAGAAGATCGATGACCTCAAGGTCACGGCCTACATCCTCAACCACTTCAGCGTCTCGCCGCACGGGATCGCCTATTATCTTTTGCCCGCCGGCGTTCAAACCGATCTCAAGATCACCTCGGAGCAAGGCAAGGATAACGTCAATCTCTTCGCCAACATCGCTGGGATCAACGCCTGGTGCTCGATCACCGAGGACCCGAACCCGAAGGAATGGTGCTGGCGGATCTCGATCCGGAGCAAGAAAGTCGATATCTCCCCGGTCGCGATGAAATGGGGCGGCGGCGGCCACGCCCAAGCCTCGGGCGCCAAGATCAAGGATCTGACCGAGCTCGACGCGTTCATCGGCGATCTCGACAAACTCTTCGCCTAAAAAAGGAAAATCGCCTCGATCCCCCAAGGAAGCGAGGCTTTTCTTTTAAGAGACTCTCTTCTACAATGAAAAGATATTCAGGTGGATTGTTATGAAGGCTCACTCATAAAAGCCCAGGGGATTTTGCTTTTTGCCTACGCCGTTTTAAGCGCCGTCGTTCTTTCGATCGACTGTTTCGACGCCGCTTCGTTTGCCTACTATCTCTTCCCGGCGATTCTCGGGATCGTGATCGCGGTATTCTCGGGAATCCTCCTCTTTAAGCCCGATCAGGATGGCGGGCAATACGCCCACACCCTGATGCTGGTGATGGTGCTCGTCTGCTCGGGGTTCATCGTCAATTCGGTGGCCGAGATGCTGGTCCAGAAAGACAGCTTCTCCGTCAGCCTTCTGATCGTGGCGGCCCTCATTCTCTTCGCCATTTGCCTCGCCAAGGACCCTTCCGAGCATTCCTGGCACGTTCTCAATTACGTCGCTTTCGCCTTCCTGACCTTCTTGAGCGGGCTCTTGGCCCTGCTCCTTCTTTTGGCGATCGGGGTTCTCCTCGCGAATTTGGCCAAGGATCCCGCCGCTTACGGGCTGGCCGCCGTCGTCTTCTTCATCACCCTCGTCTATGAAGGGATTTTCCTGGCTTTCTCGATCGTCTCGCTCATCCTGACCAAAGATCAGACGATCGACTGAGACCCCCTATTCACGAAAAAGCCCATCGTTCCTTCGAATGATGGGCTGTTTTTCTTTTTTCCTCAGCGATGGATCGCATGGAAGCTCACGCCGATGCAATCCGGCCCGCAATGGGCGCCGGGGATCGGGGAGACCACCACATAGTCGATCTTGAGGTCATGGCCGAAACGGCTCTTCAGAAGATGGCCCATCCTTTCGGCGAGGAAGAGGCAATCCGCGTGGGCGATGATGACCCGGTGGTCGGCGATGTGATCCTGAAGCTGGATCACGTAATCGAGGACCTTGTTGAGGGCGCTCATCCGCCCGACCGCTTTGCCGATCGAAACCATTTGGCCCTGGCTGTTCATATAGATGATCGGGTGCATGCCGATCAATCCGCCCATCGTCGCCGTAATGCCGGATACCCGGCCGCTTTTGCCGAAGAATTTCAAGTTATCGGCATAGAAATAAATCGCGAATTTATCGACCTCGGTTTTGGCCCAGGCTTGAATCTCGGCGATCGATTTGCCTTGCTGGTAGAGGTCGCCGATCTCCTCGACGATGTTGAGCGAGCCGATCGTGATGCCTTTGGTGTCGATCGTATAGAAGTTGACGCCCGGGTATTTTTTCTTCAGCTCCTCCACCGCGACGGCCATCGCGCTGAAAGTTCCGCTCATGGCCGCGGAGAAATGAACGTAAAGGATGTCCTGATGGGCTTGGAAGAACGGCTCGAAATACTGAGCGTATTTGACCGGGGAGATCCCGCAGGTCGTCAGAAGAGACCCGTGCCGGAGTTTCTCGTAGAAAGCGTGGGAGTCGAAAGTCTGCCAATCTTCGTAAGGATAGACTTCCTTCCCGCCTTCGATATACGGGAGCGAAATCAAATGGTAACCGAAAATCTTTGCGATTTCCGGCGTCACATCGCAGTCGGTGTCGGTGAACAAGGCGTACATAAGTGCCCACTTCTCTGGGATTCGAATAGCAAGATTAACTATACCGAGTTGGGAAGGGGGGTGTCAACTTATCCTAGCCAAAGGGCGAGAGGCTCGGAAAGATTGATTGCAAAGAGGCTTCCCATGATCAAAATCGCGCTCGATTGCCTAGGCGGCGACCATTCGCCAGACGCCAACGTCGAGGGGGCTTTGCGCGCCCTCAAGGACTATTCTGATCTGAGCCTCGTCCTGATTGGCGACAGCCCCCTTTTAAAAAGCAAGATGGCCGGCCAAGCCTACGACGCCTCCCGCGTTTCTTTCGTCCATGCGCCCAAGGCGATCGGCCTTGACGAAGCCCCGACTTTGGCGGTCTTCCATCAAAAGGATTCCTCCTTGGTCTCCTCGCTCAATCTCCTCAAAGAGGACCCCTCGGTTTCCGGGCTGGTTTCGTTGGGCTCAAGCGGCGCCCTTCTCGTGGGCTCGGTCGTCAAAATCGGCAAGCTAGACGGCGTCAGCCGCCCCGCGTTCTGCCCGCTCCTCCCGACGATGGATGGGCATTTCGTCGCCGTCTGCGATTCCGGGGCGTCAAGCGAATGCACGAAAGAAGAGCTGCTCCAGTTCGGGATCATGGCCTCGGAATACCTCAAAAAAGCCTACGGGATCGCCGCGCCGCGGGTCGCCCTTCTCAATATCGGCACCGAAGAGGGGGAAAGGCGACGGCTTGCGGAAGGAGGCCTACCCCCTTTTCAAAGCCTGCCCCGCCCTCCATTTCGTCGGCAACATGGAAGCCCGGGAACTCACGAGCGGCTCTTACGACGTCGTCGCCTGCGATGGCTTCTCCGGGAACGCCCTCATCAAAGCGACCGAGGGAACGGGGATCGGCTTACTCAAGCTTCTGAAAAAGACCTTCTATAAAAACCTCAAAAACAAGGTCGGGGCCCTCTTCCTCAAGAAAGACATCTACGGGATCAAGGACTTCATGGACTACAACAACTACGGCGGCGCCGTGATGCTCGGGCTCCGGAAAATCGTGATCAAAGGGCATGGCTCCGGCAATGCGCTCTCCGTCTATCGGTGCCTCGAGCAAGCCTATAACGCCTCGAAAAACGGCCTGGTGGATTCGCTCCGGGATACCTTTTCGAAAATCGCGGGCTGATCTCCCGGGCTTTTCGCATTCGTTTCCCTCGCGTTAGGCGCGCGAGGGTTTATACTAAGAACATGAGTTTCGTCCCCCTTCACGTCTTTAGCGGCTTCTCTTATCTTCAAAGCGGCCTCGTGGCCCCGAAGATCCCTTTTCTCGCGAAGAAAATGGGTTATGAAGGCTGCGGCATCTGCGATAACGGGACCCTTTCGGGCTATGCCCCTTTCACCCACGCGGCAAAAGACGCCGGAATCACGCCGGTCTATGGGATGGACGCCTCTTTGACCGACGGCGTCTTCTCGCTTTTCGTCCGGAACGAGGAAGGCTATCGGAACCTCTGCGCCCTGACCTATTTGGCGAGCGAGAGCAAGCTTTCGCTTCAGGATGTTTACGACCACGCCAAAGGATTGATCTGCGTTTATCCGTTGGAAAGTTCGTTCCTTTACCCCCGCTTCAAGACTCTCGGCCAAGACGATGTGGTCCGCCTTTCCGCCTTATTAAAGCCCTTCGAAGAAGTTTATTTAGGCCTCCCCTATTGCCCCGAAAACCCCGAGTTCCTGCTTTGGGCCCGCAATTTCAGCCAAGGCCATTCCTATAACCCGGTCGCCTTCCCGAAGATCCTTTACGAAAAGAAAAACGACGCGATCGTCCTTTCGATCGTCTCGGCCATTTCCCATCACGAAACCCTCGAAGAAAAAGAAAAAGCCGGCGCCGAGTATTTCCTTTCGCTCGAAGAGATCGTCGCTTATTACACCCCCGAAGAGCGGGATCTTTCGGGCAAGATCGCCTTGGAATCCTCCTTTGTTTTCTTGCAAAAACGCGGCTCGCTCCTCCACTTCCCCAACGATCTGGGGCTCACGAGCGAAGACTATCTCCGCCAGCTCACCCTCCAGGGGCTCGCGAAAAAGAAACCGAACGCCCCCCAAGAGTATCTCGAGCGGGTCGATTACGAGCTCGGCGTCATCGACAAGATGGGCTACGCCGATTATTTCCTGATCGTCCAAGACTACGTGAACTGGGCCAAGACCCATGGCGTTTCCGTCGGCCCAGGCCGCGGCTCTGGCGCGGGGAGTTTGGTCAGTTGGTGCCTCAATATCGTCGTGCCCGATCCGATCGAGAACGCCCTCCTTTTCGAGCGCTTCCTCAATCCGGAGCGCCAGTCGATGCCGGATATTGACGTCGACTTCTCGGACGTGAACCGCGATCAGGTTGTCAGTTATCTTCAAAAGAAATACGGCTCGGATAAAGTCGGCCACGTCTTGACCACCCAGACCATCGGCGCCAAAGAATCGCTCCGGGACATCGCTCGGGTCTATGGCTACGAGGACCGCCAAGTCCAGATCATCCTCGACACGATCGTGGACGATAAGCTTTCTTTGCGGGACGATTACCGCAAGAACCCCCAATTCAAGACGCTGATCGACAGCGATAAGTATTATCTCGAGATCGTCTCTTTGGCGTCCAAAATCGAAGGATTGCCCCGCCAAGCGGGCCTCCATGCCGCCGGCGTCGTCCTCAACAACGAGCCGCTCGTGGATGTCTTGCCCGTCATGGATAACCCCGGGGTGGGCGAAGTCGCCTGCCTCGAAAAGGACTACCTCGAGGAGCAAGGCTTCCTCAAGATGGATATCCTCGGCTTAAGGAACCTCACGATCATCGATACCTGCCTGGCTCTCATCGCCAAGGATGGCGGGCCCCATCTCACCTACGAAGACATCCCCTACCGCGATGAGCCCTCGATCGCCCTCGTGAACGAGAACAAAACAATGGGCCTTTTCCAACTTGAAAGCCCGGGGATGAAGCGGGCGATCCGCGAACTCAAACCCACCACTTTCGAAGATGTGGCGGCCCTTTTGGCTCTCTTCCGGCCCGGCCCGATGGAAAACATCCCGGTCTATTCGAGACGGAAGAACCTCGGCGAGAAGATCACCTATCTCTCCCCGGAGATGGAGCCGATCCTCAAGAGCACCTATGGCGTCATCGTCTATCAGGAGCAGATCATGCAGATCGTCCGGGCGATGGCGGGCTTTAGCTATGGCCAGGCCGATCTTTTCCGGCGGGCGATCTCCCATAAGCAAGCCGATAAACTCGCGGCCCTCAAAAACCAGTTCATCGATGGCTGCCTTAAAAACGGAAAAGATCGATCCACCGCCGAAAAGGTCTACGCTTTGATCTTCAAATTCGCCGACTATGGCTTCAACAAATCCCACGCGGTTTCCTACGCGGTTCTGACCTGCCAAATGGCCTATCTCAAGAAGCATTTCCCCAAAGAATTCTATTGCGCGATCCTCGATTCGATGTCGCCTTCGGACCGCAAATTCAAAGACACGATGAGCGAGATCAAATCGATCGCCCTCTCCCTTTCCGTCCCCGACGTGAACCGGAGCGAATTCGGCTTCGTGGTCGATGGTTCCTCGCTCCGCTTCCCCCTTTCGGGGATCAAGTCGCTTCAGAGTTCGCTCATCCATTCGCTTTTGGACGAACGGGCCGAAAAGGGCCCCTTCAAGGATCTTTTCGCTTTCGCCGGACGGATGAAAAAATATGGGCTTTCACTCCCTTCTTTGATCCGCTTCATCGATGCGGGCGCCCTCGATTCGCTCTACCCCTCGCGCGCTTCGTTAAGGGCTTCGGGCGCCGCGGCGATGCGCTACGCGGAGATGCTCTATGGCGATAATGGCCAAGAGGCGCTTCTCGCCATCGGGCTCGAAGAGCCGGCGATGGTCACTTCGCCCGACGATCAGCGTGAGAACCTCAACGCCGAATACGACGCGCTCGGGATGATGATCTCAGGCTCGCCCCTCTCGTTCTACAAAGATATCCTCGCTAGCCGGCATATCACGCCTCTCAGTGAGCTTCCCGATAGCGTGGGCACCGTCGAAACTGCAGGCGTCGTCAAGGAAATCAGGGCCATCACGACGAGGAAAGGGACCCAAATGGCGTTCCTGAGCCTCTACGATGACGTGAGCGAAGTCAGCTTTGTTCTCTTCAGCGAAGCCTATGCGAAATGCTATAGCGCCCTCAAGGCGGATAGCGTCGTGATCGTCAGCTGTCATAAAGATTTGCGAAAAGAAGATTCATATCTCGTCGAAAGCGCCGAGAAATTAGGAGAATAAACACCATGGCAAAGATCATCATCATCGATGGGAATTCATTGCTCTTCCGAGCCTATTACGCAACCGCCTATGGCGATAAGAGCGCCATCATGCGGACCAAAGACGGCACCCCCACCAACGCGATCTTCGCGTTCGCCAACATGCTTTCGAAATTGCTCCAAGGCTTCAAGGATGGCGAACGGATCGTCGTGGCTTTCGATTCCGACAAAGACACCTTCCGGAAAGAGGAGCTTGCCAGCTATAAGGCGAACCGGGCTCCCTGCCCCGAAGATTTGAAGAAGCAATTCCCGATCTCGCGCGAGCTTTGCCAGGCCCTCAACATCATCTGCTACGAGCAGCATGGGGTCGAGGCCGACGACATCGCGGGGACGATCGCCAAAATGTCCTCGGCGGAGGGCGATGACGTCACCCTCTACACCTCCGATAAGGATTATCTCCAATTGATCGACAAAAACACGAAAGTTTCGCTCCTTAAAGTGGGCCTTTCGAACATGGAGCTCCTCGACGAAGAGGGGATGAAAGCCAAGTTCGGCTTCACCCCGAAGCAGATCATCGATTACAAAGGGCTCCGGGGCGATGATTCCGATAACCTCGACGGCATCCCCGGCGTCGGAGACAAGACCGCGGTCAAGCTGATCCAGAAGTATGGCGATTTTGAAACGATTCTCTCGAAGGCTGACGAGATCGGCGGCAAACTCGGCGCGAATCTCAAGACCTACGCCGAGCAAGGACGCCAATGCTACCACCTCGCCACGATGAAGACGGACGTGGCGCTCCCCTTCACCCTCAAGGATCTCACCTACGAAGGCTACGATTTCGCCTTGGCCAACGCCTTCGCCCAGAAATACGAGCTCAAACAATTCCTTTCAAGGCTTCCCGTCGCCCTCAAAAAAGGCGCACCGGCTCCTTCGAGCTCGGTTTCGAAGACCGTTTCTTCATTTCAAGATATCGCTCTTATTTCGCCCTTAGGCGTCGCCCTCGACGTCGACTATGACGAATACCATGACGCCCCGATCGAAGGCATCGCGATTTCTTCGGGCGAGAGCGTCTATTACGAAACGATCGAAGACCTCCGGAAAGACGAGGCCCTCAAAAAAGCCTTATCCGATCCCAAGATCGTCAAAAACATCTACGATGGCAAGGCCGAAATCTACGCCCTCAATCGCGAAGGAATCGCACTCAAAGGCATCCAAAACGACCTGCTTTTGGCCGCCTATCTTTTGGATAGTTCCGTCACGAGCGATCCCTCTTTGGTTTATTCTTCTTTCGGGATCGACATCGATCTCAAAGACGAAACGGTCGGCCTCCTCGAAAGCGGCCATCCTGAGGCGACTTCCCGGATGGCTTACTATGTCGATCACTTGGTCGACAAACTCACGAAATCGCTTCAAAGCGTCGATGCCTTCAAGCTCTATCATGACGTCGAGATGCCCCTCATGGAGGTGCTCGCCGAAATGGAGATCGAAGGCTTCCCGCTCCACGCCGACAAGCTCAAGGAATTCGGCAAGGTCTTCGAAATGAAGAAAGAAGAGGCCGCCAAAGAGGTCTATGCCCTCGCCGGCCACGAAGTGAACCTCAATTCGCCCAAGCAGCTCGCCGATCTTCTTTATAACGAGATGAAGCTCAATGGTCCCAAAGACCAATCGACCTCAATCGAGGCGCTTTCCGCCCTCCAAGACGAGAACCCGATCATCGAAAAGATCCTGACCTACCGGAAATACGCCAAACTGATGGGCACCTATATCGATGGGCTCCTCCCCCACATCAAGAAAGACGGGAAGATCCACTCCTATTTCAACCAGGCCCAAACCTCGACTGGCCGGCTCTCCTCGAGCTCGCCGAACCTCCAGAACATCAGCGCCCGCGACGAGGAAGCCAAGCAGATCCGCCAAGCCTTCTATTACGATGACCCGAAGATGGGGCTCCTTTCGCTCGATTATGGCCAGATCGAGCTCCGCATCATGGCGGCTCTTTCCCATTGCCAAGCCTATATCGATGTCTTCGCGACGGACCGGGACGTTCATACCGAAACCGCCAAGAAGATCTTCCATACTGAAGAGGTCACGCCCCTCATGCGGCGGCGGGCCAAGGCCGTCAACTTCGCCATCATCTATGGCACGACCGATTTCGGCCTCGCCGAGCAGATCGGCGGCACCCGCCAAGAAGCGCGGGAGATCATCCGGAATTTCTATCTCTCTTACCCCGAGGTCGGGACCTTTTTGAACGAGACCACCCACGACGCGGAGACGAAAGGCTATGTCACGACGATGTTCGGCCGCCGGAGGTATCTCCGCGAGGTCAATGACCCGAATTACGCGAAGCGCGAAGCGGCCCGCCGGGCGGCCCTCAACGCCCCGGTCCAAGGCTCGGCCGCCGATCTCATCAAGATCGCGATGGTCAAAATCAACGCCTTCCTCGCCGAGAACCATTGCCAGTCCAAACTCGTCCTTCAAATCCACGACGAGCTGATTTTCGCCGGGCCGATGGACGAACTCCAGGCGCTCGAGCCGAAACTCGCCGATCTCATGACCCATGCCGTCTCGCTCCCGGTCAAGCTCACCGTTGAGGCGGGCTTTGGCAAGAGCTGGTACGACGCAAAGGATTAACCCATGCCCGAACTCCCTGAAGTCGAGACGATCAAAACGATCCTCAATGGCATCGTGAGGGGCAAAACCATCGCCGATGTCCATGTTTTCCGAGCCAAAAACATCCTGAGCGGAGCCCCCGCTTTCGTGTCCTCTTTAAAGGGCGAGACGTTCCTTTCCGTGAGCCGAAGAGGCAAGTATCTGCTCTTCCACCTCACCCACGATAAAGTCGTGATCTCCCACCTCCGGATGGAAGGGAAATACTCCGAAGGCAAAGTCGGCGAAACCCCCGATAAATTCGATCTCGTGGTCTATGACTTCACCGACGGGACCACCCTCCGCTACAACGACGTGCGGAAGTTCGGCGTCCTCGAGCTCACGGACGAGGCGAGCGTCTTCAAAACCAAGGCTTTGTCCAAACTGGGGCCCGAGCCCTGGGACCTCACGGAAGAAGACTTCTATAAAGGGCTGCAGAAACGGAAAAACACGAAGATCAAAGAGGCTCTTTTGGACCAAACCCTGATCGCGGGGCTCGGCAATATCTACGATGACGAAACCCTCTACGCCGCGAAGGTGAACCCCAAGCGGCCGGCGGGCACGATCAGGAAAGAAGAAGCCGCTTCGCTCCTCAAAGAAGCCCGGCGGATCCTCGAAAAAGCCATCCATAACGGCGGCAGCACGATCAAGAGCTACCACCCGCAGGAAGGGGTCAACGGCCTCATGCAGAACGAACTGCTTTCCTATGGGCAGGAGAACAAGCCCTGCTCCCGCTGCGGCTTCCCTTTAAGGAAGATCTTCATCGGGGGGCGCGGCACCGTCTATTGCCCCAAATGCCAGCCCTATTATGGCCACCCTTTCATCGTCGGCGTCACCGGCCCGATCGCCTCGGGCAAATCGACCGTCAGCGACTACCTCGTCCAGAAAGGCTATGAGAAACTCGATGCCGACGGAATCGTCGCCGAACTCTATCAAAAGCCCGCCCTCCAAAAGAGGATCGCCAAGCTTTTGGGCTGGCAGGTTCTGACGAACGAAGGCCTCGATCGCGCTCAGATGCTCCGAGCGATCGCCGAGAATCCGAAGCTCAAGAAACGGCTGGAAAAGGTGATCCATCCGCTCGTTTTCAAAGAAATCGAAAAAAAGATCCGTTCCATGAAAGGCGGGAAACTCGTGCTCGACGTTCCCCTGCTCCTCGATTCGCCGCTTGAGGAGGAATGCGATCTCATCATCGGCGTCATCTCCTCTGAGAAAGTGCAGATCGCCCGGCTCGTCGAACGGGGCAAAGACCCGGAGAAGTCGCTCGCGATGAACCGCCACTACCCCAAGGGCAAACTCCGGAAGCAAGCTGGCATCCTTTTGGCAACCGATGGCAAAAAAGAGGATCTCTATCGGGCCCTCGATCCGTACGATTTCTAAACGATTTCACTTTTTAAGAAACGTCTCGAAGCCTTTTTCGACGACGACCGGCGAAGAGATGCGGCTCCGGATGAATCCCACCAGCTGTTTGGCGTAGATCCCCGAGGTTTTGTCGGTGGAATAAAGCGTTTGGATCTCGTCGAGGGCGAAATCGCTCGCGAAGAAAGTCCGGCGCCCGTTTTTCGCTCGCTCCGCCAAAAGAGGCATCACGATCTGATCGCGGACGTAATCGCTTTTGAATTCGCTTCCGAAATCATCGATGACGAGGAGATCGCAATTCTCGAGCTCCCCCATCCTTTTCTCGAAGATCGGCCGGGCCGCGATCGCTAAGCCCTTGAGTTCATCGAAACGCTTATTGGCATTGATGAACGCGACTTTGCTCCCCTGAACGACGAGATGGTTGGCGTAAGTGGCTAAAAGATAGGAACGGCCGGAACCCATCGCTCCGGTGAGGTAAACCCAGTTCAATTGGGGATCCTTCTCGCTCTTGATGAAGGCTTGGAAAACGGTTTTGACCCGGGTGGTTCTCGGAAGCCCCTTGGTGGTGCTCGAAAGCCAATCTTCGGGGAAATCGCGATAAAGATAGCCATTGAGAAGCCGATTCTTCTCAAGCGAAAGATCGCACGGGCTGTATTCTCTTTGCAAGAGCCCATCGACGAAAACGAGCGACATGCTCATCTGGGGGTTCGGCTCTTTCTTGCACCGATCGAGCCCCGGGCAGTGCGCGCAATAGGCGCGATCATCCTGATAGGCGGAGACGAGCGGAAGCTCCCGCTCAATCGTCCTTTCCGTAATGCCGGCTTTTTTCAGTTCGTCGAGGAGCGCTCCATCCGAAAGGATGTCCTCAAGCGCCTTATTCGTCGCAGCCTTCGGCGCGTAGGATCGAATTTTGTCTTTGAGTTCGTCCATCACTTGCCCTCCTTGCTCTTGCCTGAGGATAATTGCCCCATAAGATCATCGAATTCCTCTTCGCTGATGGCTTCGTCTTTGGCGAGGACCACCGGTTCCTCATCGAGCGGCTTAGCCGCTTCTTCCACCGGTTTGCTCGGGGCGGAGGCGAAGGCCGCCTTCTTTCCGAAGCTCGTTTTCCCGGCCGAGAAATAGTTCATCGCATCAAGCGAGGTCAAAATCCCTTTCCGGATCAGACTGGCGGCGATCTTTTCGGCGTATTTATTCGGAAGCTGGCCATCCTTGGTCGAGATCACGTAGAAAACAAGGGCGTTACAGACCGGGGCGGAAAGCCCCATATCGACCGTGAGTTCCTCCAAAAGCTGGAGATCGCTCGGGGCCGGTTTGTTGCCCTTTTGAAGCTTGCTCAAAAATTCGACGGGGCTTGAGGAATCCATCATTCGGATCACCCGGGCGAGGGCCGAGTCATCGTGGACTTCGCTCGAAAGGGCCGGCGTCGGATGGAGGTAGGTGAAACGGAGCGAATCCACGCACTCGGCGTTGACCGCCGCGAAATCGATCCGCGAACCCCGGGCGGCCGAATAGCGGTAATGGGGATAGACAAAGGACGCCATCGCCTCTTCCGTATAGGAATAAAGGGCGGCCAGCCGCGCGATCTTCACCATCTCCTCATTCGAGAAGGAATCGAGGGTGAAGCGCGGGTCTTTCCCCAATATCGCTTTGAGGAAGGCATTTTTGTCGAAGCCCGTCTGAATCGAGCCGGTCTTCCGCCCACCGCTCGTCGGCGAAGGGGCTTGGTAGGTAGGATCCGAATAATCGGGGGAGAAATAGTCGCGGAAGCTCATCGAGACCCCCTCGAAATCGCTCGGGGGCGGGAGCAAGGCGTATTTTTTGGCGAGCGCATTGATTTTGTCATTGTCTAAATATTTTCGTAAAGTTCCGATGAACAAAACGTTATCAAAAAACTCTTTCGGGGTTTTCGGCGCATAAAGGCAATAGATGAAGTACGCGAATTTGTCGCCCTTCTTTTCATAACTGGCGACGAGGCCGACCGCCTCGAGGGCGTTCAACGAGGCCACCATCTCGCCGATCGAGGATTGGTTTTTGCTCAAGAAGGCTTCGTGGGAGATCGTCTCGCCCGGCGCCTCGTGAAGCAAGGCGAAGAAAAGCGAAACGGCTTTCAAGCCGATCATCGGCGCGTAAAAGTCATAGAGATAATCGCTGTCCCTTGACGAAAAAAGGCTCTGCGGCCGAATTTCGAAGAGATCGCTGGGCGAGAGGTCTTTCATAGCGGAAGTTAGTCTAGCATCATCAATTCCAAAATACTATATTTGTTTCGATGTTTCCTAATCTTTTTCGATGTTTTCCACAGGAGGAAGAAAAACGATTCCCCCGAAGGGAAGTCGCTTTTTGGCTTTTCTCCACCGCCCGCAAGCCAATTATCCACAATCGTCTTATTTGTCCAATCCCTTTTTCCCGGTCCAGTAATTGCGGCCCCAGACCTCGAAGGTATAACGCTTGTCGAACTTCTCGATTTCGTAATCCACGTAATAAAGGAGTCCCTTCCGCAGGATGAAATTCGGGGGGTAGTAGTCGATGTTGATCCCGTTCGCGTTGGCTTTTTCGGCCATCTTCTCCACTTGGGGAAGATAAGGGCTCACATCCTCTTTCCGCTTGATCATGTCGGCGATGTTCCGGCCTTTGATGTACTGCTTGAGGACCAATTCCTGATCGAAATCGATCGCGTAGCATTTCGGAACGCGGATCCGGCATTTCCGGAGATACTCATACGAATCGTTCTCGGCCTGGATCTTGTTGCCGAACTTGTAGTAGCTCACCTCTTCGTGGTGGATCGCTTTAACGACGTAGGAATGGCCCCGATGATGGCAGAGGTAGGAATAGCCGCCCTTCCCATGCCCCAAGAGCTTGCTCGCCGTATAGGTTTTGCCTTCGATCACAAACGTTTTCACGCTTCTTAAGATACCGCAATTTGCCCAAAGCGCAAACTCCGCTTCCAAAAGAAGAGAAAATTCCATCCGAAGAGTGCGCTTATTCTTCCTAAAGAAGAAAAGAGTGGCTTATAATGAAAGGCGAATTAGAGGAAATCCTATGATCCAAAGAATCGGAATCTTGACTTCCGGCGGAGATTCGCCGGGCATGAACTGCGCGATCCGCGCCGTTGTTCGGAGCGGCCTTTCTTACGGCCTTGAAGTCTACGGAATCTACGATGGTTACCGTGGAATGGTCGAAGGCAACATCGTCAAAATGAGCCGCAAGTCGGTTTCCGATATCATCAACCGGGGCGGCACCGTTTTGCGGACGGCCCGCTTGCCGGAATTCAAAGAGGAAGCCACCCGTCTCAAGGCGATTGAGCAACTGAAGAAATTCGGGATCGAAGCGGTTGTCGTCATCGGCGGCGACGGCTCCTACATGGGCGCCAAGAAACTGACCGAGATGGGCGTCAACTGCGTTGGCCTCCCCGGCACGATCGATAACGATATCGCCTCAACCGATTACACGATCGGTTTTGATACCTGCTTGAACACCATCGTCGACTGCGTCGATAAGATCCGGGACACCACCGAATCCCACTCCCGCTGCTCGATCATCGAAGTCATGGGCAACCATTGCGGCGACCTCGCCTTGTTCAGCGGCCTTGCCGAAGGCGTCGAAATGATCCTCACCCCCGATCACCCGATCCCGGAAGAGGAAATCATGAAGACCCTCAAGGCGATGCACGACAGCGACAGCGATAAGCGCGCGATCGTCATCGTTTCCGAAAAGCTCTTCCCCGACATCAGCGCTTTCGCGAAGCGGGTCCAGGAGCAAACCGGATTCGATACCCGAGCCGATGTTTTGGGCCACGTTCAGCGGGGCGGCTCCCCGTCCGCGTTCGACCGCATCTTGGCCGCCCGGATGGGCGCCTATGCCGTCGATTGCCTCGTCGAAGGCAAGGGCGGAATCTGCATTGGCATGGTCGATAACAAGATCGTTGACTACGACATCTATGAGGCGCTGGCTTTGCCGCGCGATAAGCACGTCAGCATGCTCCGTCTCATCGACATCCTCAAATAATTGAAGGCAAAAAGCATGGAACTCATCACGAAGAAGAAGACGAAAATCGTCTGCACCATCGGCCCGGCCTCGGACACCGCCGAGATGATCTACAAGCTTTACCAAGCCGGCATGAACGTCATGCGCGTCAATTTTTCGCACGGCACCCATGAAGAACAGCTCGCCAAGATCGAGATTGCCCGCAGTTTCGAGAAGAAGTATGGGATCTACATCCCCGTCGCCCTCGACACCAAAGGCCCCGAGATCCGGACTGGCTACATGGAAAACGGCTGCGTCCCGGTGAAGAAAGGCCAGATCATGCGGATCACCAAGACCCCCATGAAAGGCACGAGTGAGAAGTTCTATTGCACCTATACCGGACTTTATGGCGACGTGAAAGTCGGGGATACCATCCTGATCGATGACGGCAACCTCGAGATGAAAGTCTTGGAGAAGGACGAAAAGGCCCAAGAAGTCGTCGTCCAAGCCCTCAACGACCACTACATCAAAGACCAGAAAGGCATGAACCTTCCGATGTCGCGCCTTTCAATGGCTTATATTTCCGAACAAGACGAAAGCGACCTCAAATTCGGGGCCGAGCACGACATGGATGCGATTTTCGCCTCCTTCTGCCGCCGGCCGGAAGATATTCAGGCGATCCGGGACGTCCTCGCCAAGTACGGCAAGGTCATTCCTATTTTCGCCAAGATCGAGAATCCGGAGGGCGTCGAGAAGATCGAAGAGATCGTCAAGACGGCCGATGGCATCATGGTCGCCCGCGGCGATTTGGGCGACGAGATCCCGCCTGAGCAGGTTCCGCTTGTCCAGCGCAAGATCATCCGCCTCTGCCGCCAATACGGGAAACCGGTCATCACCGCGACCCAGATGCTCGATTCGATGACTTCCCATCCGCGGCCGACCCGAGCCGAAGTCTCCGACGTCGCCACCGCGATCGACGAGAGCTCCGACTGCGTCATGCTTTCGGGCGAAAGCGCCTCGGGCCTTTATCCGGTCGAATCCGTCGCGATGCAAGCCGCGATCTCCTCGGCCATGGAAAAAGAGCTCCCCTACGAGCAGCTCGCCCGCCAAGCCTTCGATACCTCCGAGCACACCATCAACGACGCGATCGCCAACTCGATCGCCAATACCGCCCTTCTCATCGGGGCCAAGCTCATCGTGAACTTCACCCAGACCGGCAACTCGACCAAACGCATTTCGAAAGCGCGGCCTTGCTGCCCGATCATCTCGGTCACCAACAACCGCAAGACCTGCCTCCAAGGCGCTTGGCTTTGGGGCGTCTATTCGGTTCTCATCAAGACGTCGATGCCGGACTTCATCGAGGAGATGGAGGTCCTCGCCCTCAAGATCGCCCGCGATTTGGGCCTTGAGGCCGGTTCGCCCATCATCATCGCCGGCGGCACGCCGACGGGCGCGGGCAAGACTAACTTCATGCGCATTGTGAACGTCAACCAGATCAAGGACCTCGACTAATGGCAAAAATCATCGCGCTCGACATCGGTGGCACCAATACCCGGGTCGCCCTCATCAACGAGAAATACGAGATCGAATCCGTGAAGATCTCCCCGACCGTGGTCGGGAATACGGATCTTTTCCTCGCCAACGTCAAGAAGACGATCCTCGAAGCGATCCCATCCAAGGCGTTCAAAGACGTCAAAGCTTTGGCGATGGGCGTTCCGGGAAGAGTCCGCTACGATGGTTTCATTTACGCCTTGCCGAACATCCATATCGACAACGTTCCTTTGGCTTCCTATCTCACCAAGGAATTCCATCTCCCCTCCTACGTCATCAACGACGCGGAGGTCGCGGCTTTGGCCGAGGCGAACATCGGCCCCTTCAAAAAGGCCAAATCCCTTTATTTCGTCACGATTTCGACCGGAGTCGGCGGCGCCCTCACGATCCAAGGCGAGCTCCGCAATTCCTCCTACGAGGCCGGCCACACGATGACCGCCTACCATGGCGAGGTCCACGAGTTTGAGCACATGGCTTCCGGAGTGGGATTAAGGCGCTTGGCGGATATGAACGGGCTCGAGATCACCGATGCCCGCGAATTCTTCGAACTCGTCAAAAACAAGAATCCTTTAGCTTTGAGCGTCTATCAGGACTGGATCAGCCTCGTCGCCGATTGGCTCGAGATGATCTATAACGCGTTCACGCCCGAAGTCTTCACCCTCACCGGCGGCGTCATGAAGAGCGCCCCGATCTTCTTCGAGGATCTCCGGAGAGCCGCCCCCCATTGCCATCTTGAGCTTTGCGGCTGCGGGCAGGAAGCCGGCCTCATCGGGGCCGCCGTCCTCGGTTTCCAAAGAACCAAATGAGTCGTTTCTAGCCGAGCGGATCGCCTCTTGCGGGAAGCGATCTTTTTTTCGCTTTCAAAAACCCTCAAAAAAGCCCCAAAATTTGAAAATAAAGGGGTTTTGCGGGGATATTTCCCTAAAAAACAACAATTTACCTTTTTATTTTCGAGGCCGTGAAATCTGATTTCCGCCGCCTCCTTAAGGATAAAACACCCCCTAAATTTGACAGTTTTGAAAAACGTATTATGAATAACGGGCGAAAGGAGAAAAATCATGGACGATCAGAATACTCCGGTCACCAACGTTCAGGGCACTACTGCTCCGGCGGCTCAGGCTCCGGTTGAAGGCAAGAAACACAAGAAGAATAAGAAAGCGATGTAAGGCTTTCCCGTTCGATTCTTGCCGATTCGAAAAGGCTCCGAAAGGGGCCTTTTTCGTTGGGGAGGGACCCCGGGCTTTTTCTTTGCTAGGAAACCGGATGGCATTTCTTTATAATTGAGGCATTGTCATGGGGGACTTTTTCATGGATGAAGCGATACAAAACGAATTCATTATCTCGCCCCGCGTTCGTTCGAATCCCGCCGAAACGATCATTTCCGCCCACCACATCTCCAAACGCTACAAGGGCTGCTTAGCCCTCAATGACGTTTCCTTCGATGTCCATCGGGGCGACTTGATCGGTTTAGTCGGCAAAAACGGGGCTGGCAAAACGACCCTGATCCGCGTTCTCACCGGCGTGGCCCACCCCACGAGCGGCTCCTTTACCCTCTTCGGCTCCTCCGACAGCAAGAGTTTGACCCATAACCTCGGCAAGGTCGCGGCGATGATTGAGCAACCCGCCCTTTACAACACGATGACGGCGACGCAAAACCTTTTGACCCGCTGCATCCTCATGGGGATCGAAAACCCGATGGACGGCTATATCCGGGACAAACTCGAATTCGTCGGACTCGACGATGCTTATCACGATAAGCGCAAGGTCAAAGATTACTCTTTGGGCATGCGGCAAAGGGTCGGCATCGCGATGAGCATGATCGGCGAGCCGGAACTCATGGTGCTCGACGAGCCCACGAACGGCCTCGATCCGGAGGGAATCCGCCAAATCCGGGAATTGCTCCTCCGCCTCAATAAGGAAAAAGGCGTGACGATGATCGTCTCGAGCCACATCCTTTCCGAGCTCTCGAAGTTCGCCTCCTCCTACATCTTCATCGACCGCGGGGTCATCGTTCAGCAGATCACCGCCTCCGAGCTCGAAGCGAAGGTCGGCAAGGTCCTGATCCTTTCGACGAGCGACAACATCACGGCTTATAGCCTTCTCAAGAACAAGAACTTCGACGTCGAGATGGTCAAGGATTCGCTTTATGTCCACGACATCCTCAATCCGGCCGATGTGCTCAACATCTTGCAAGAGGAGAAAATCACCCTCAAGGCGATGAAAGAAGAAGAGAATTCGCTCGAAGATTATTTCATGAACCTCGTGACGTCTGCCGCCGATCGGGTTTTTGACGCCAAAGGAGGGAACATCTAATGGAAGAAAAGCATGAAATCCGCCCGAGCAGCTCCTCGGAAAGGGAACTGAAACCCAATCGGGAGGCCTTCAGCGGCACGCTGAACGCCACCAAGCGCCATCCCACCACGATCCTCGATCTTTTCAAAATGTACCTCTATCGCCTGGCCCACACCCCGATGGTTTACGTGATCTATGGCCTCGTCGTCTTCGGGGCGGTCATCGTTGTGATCGCCATGGCCGAGCTCAATGCCCAAGCCGCCCGGATCGCCACGGAAAACGGCACGACGTACACCCCCTATGCGGCCCTCTCGGAAGCCGGGCTTTGGTGCTTTGGGGTCCCCTCGACCTCGCTTTCGGCGGCGACCGTCGGCGGAATGACCTCCGCCTTATCCACCGGGGCGGCCCTCTATACCCAATTCGGGTTTCTCCTCCTTCTCACCATCGCTTTCTTCGTTGGCAAGGACTGGAAGAACCGGACCTTCCGCAACCAAATCCTCGCCGGGCATGGCCGAATCAGCATCTATCTCACGGCCCAAGTGACCGCGATTCTCATTTCGCTCGGCGGCATCGTCCTTTGGCAATTGATCCTCTGGGGGCTCGGCAGCCTCCTTCGCATTCCCGCCTTTCTGGACGATCAATTCGTCATCGAAACGGTCCAAGGCACGGCTTCCTATGATCCGGCGGCCAATTTCTGCCTCTCCTTCTTCATGGATCTTCTGATCTTCTTGGCCTTGACCGTCATCGCTTGCGCTTGGGCGTTCATCATCCCGAATTCCTGGGGCGCCTTGGGCCTTCTCTACGCGACTTTCGTCCTCTTCAATCTCATCGCCACGATCCTCTATGGGGTCAGCCAGTTCAATCTCGATACCTATTACCAGCTTCAGGAATGGCTCTTCCCCTATCAGTTCGGGATGTACTCGAATTACCATGGCGATCTCGCTGCCCAATTCAAGCACTATACCTCCAACGGAAGCGGCTATTGGCGCCAGGTCATCTACCCGGGCCGGACGGTGGCTTTGGCCCTCAAGACCACCGCGACCGCTCTCCTCGGCATCGGCGGGATGGGCTACTTGGGCGGCCTCAGTTTCGTCAAACGCGATCTGAAATAGCCTCCTTCCATTGCCAAAAGAGTCTGGCACGCGCGCCCGCGTGCCTTTTCTCTTGATTAAAAAAGAAAGCCGCCTAGAATAGAGACAGCGTTGAAGGAGACATGCTCAAAGGCCTATAAGCCTATGGAGTACCACTCCCGAGCCTCCGACGAAGAGCCGGACGTCCCCCAGCCGCGTTAAGGCAGGAAAGAGCAGGGTTATCCTGAACTAAGGTGGTACCGCGCGGAAGCGTCCTTATGAAATAAGGGCGTTTTATTTTTACGCCCGGAAAGGTCGATTTATGAAAGTCGTTTACTTAGGCAAAGAAGTCGAAATCAAAGACGGCGCGAATGGTTTCGATGCGGCGAAAGAGCTTGACGCTGCCAACAAGAACAAAGACGTCGCCGTCAAAGTCGGCGCCGATCTCAAGGATATGCGCGAGATGCTCAAAGCCGGTGAGAGCTTCAGCTTCGTCAATGAGGACAGCCCCGAGGCCTTCGAGCTTCTCAACCACTCGACTTCGCACCTCATGGCCCAGGCGATCATCCACCTCTACCCGAAGGCCAAGTTCGGTTTTGGCCCGGCAATCGAAGAAGGCTACTACTATGATGTCGATTTCGGCGATCAGGTCATCACCGAAGCGGACTTCCCGGCGATCGAAGAGGAAATGAAGAAACTCGCGAAAGAGAACATCCCCTTCATCCGCAAAGAAGTCTCGGCCGCCGAAGCGGAGAAGATCTTCGCGGCCAATCCGTATAAGCAAGAGCTCATCAAAGAGCATCAAAACGAGCTGATCTCGATCTACGAGCAGGGCGATTTCACCGATTTCTGCCGCGGGCCGCACGTGCCGTCCACCGGCTACATCAAGCACTTCAAGCTTCTTTCGGTCGCCGGCGCTTATTGGCGCGGTGATTCGGCGAATAAGCAGCTCACACGCATCTATGGCACTTCTTGGTGGAGCGAGGAGGCCCTCAAGGCTCACCTCGACAACCTCGAGAAACGCAAGGCGAATGACCACCGCAAACTCGGCAAAGACCTCGGTCTCTTCTTCATCTCCGATTATGGCCCGGGCTTCCCGTTCTTCTTACCGAACGGCATGATCCTCAAGAATTCTTTGCTTGATTATTGGCACAAAATCCACCGGGAGCATGGCTATCTCGAAGTCGAGACCCCGACCATCCTTTCGCGCGAGCTTTGGGAGACTTCCGGACACTGGGAGCACTACAAAGAGAACATGTACACCACCAAGATCGATGGCAAGGATTTCGCCATCAAACCGATGAACTGCCCCGGCGCGATCTTGGTTTACAAGAATGACATCCATTCCTATAAGGATCTGCCGCTTCGCTACGCGGAGCTCGGCCACGTCCATCGGCACGAAGCCTCGGGCGCCCTCAACGGTCTCTTCCGGGTTCGCGCCTTCACCCAAGACGATGCCCACATCATGATCCGTCCTGATCAGATCGAAAGCGAAGTCAAGGCGATCATGGCCCTCTTCGATGAGGTCTATAACGTCTTCGGCCTCTCCTACCACATCGTTCTTTCGACCCGTCCGGAGAAAGATTACATCGGCACGGTCGAATTCTGGGATAAGTCGGAAGCCGCGCTGGCCCAAGCCTGCAAAGATTCTGGCCATACCTACGAAATCAACCCGGGCGACGGCGCCTTCTACGGCCCGAAGCTCGACTTCAAACTCAAGGATTCGATGGGACGGACTTGGCAATGCGGCACGATTCAGCTCGATGTGAACCTCCCGCACCGCTTCGGCTGCTTCTATATCGATGAGAAAGGCGAGAAGAAAGAGCCGGTCATGCTCCACCGCGTCGTCTTCGGCTCGGTTGAACGCTTCATCGGCATCATCACGGAAAACTATGGCGGCGCCTTCCCGACTTGGCTGGCCCCGGTCCAGGCGAATGTCTTGCCGGTCAACGCCGAGGTCCAAGGCGATTACGCCAAAGAGGTCCAAGCGCTCCTCGTGAAGAACGACGTCCGCTGCAACCTCGACGATTCGAACGAAAAACTCGGCTACCGTCTGCGGAACAGCCAAGTCCAGAAGATTCCGTTCACTCTCGTCGTCGGCGACAAAGAGAAGGAGAACAAGACGGTGACCTATCGTGTCTTCGGCGATGAGAAGCAGGTCACGGTTTCCCTCGAGGATTTCGTGAAGCTGATCCGCCAGTCGATCGATTCGAAAGCCCGTTATTGATTCGCCCTAAAAATTTAGCCACTTCCGCAAGGGGGCGGCTTTTTTGTTAACTCCGATTCCTTAGAACACTCCGAACGAAAAGGAAAAATGAAAGGGATTTTTATAATTGAGGACTCACTAAGCAAAGTTAATGACCACTAACTCACAATTTTACAATTGCCACTTCGCGCTTTTATCATCGTGTTTCCCAAAGTTTTCACTTTTTTCTCCCGCGCGACTCTCTCTCGATCAGGCTCGGCCATTCACTTTCGTTTTTTTCGGGGCTACCCATTTGTTACTTTCGGAACCGATCCCCACTTCCCCCCACCCCATCCCCCAATAGCGGTCACTAGGTTAAATTAAATAGCACTCTCTATTCTCGCAAAAGCGCCCACTAGTTTATTTTTCTAGTTTGTGCTTTTTTATTTTCTTATTGCTCATCGAATCTTTTTCAAACATTGTATTCAAATAGTCATGGCTTTTCGAATGTAAAGTTTTGAGTTAGTGCTTACTATTGTTTCCCTCTTTTTACCCTTGTATTGTATTGGTGCTGAAAGGAAGAAAGCCCCTTATGATGAAAACCAAAATTCAGACCAACTTGTTCGTTGTCTTGACCTTCGTTGCCGCCTTCATTGGTTTCTACCTCACCTCCACCATCGCGTGAGGCTTCCTCTCTAAGCTTTCGGTCATTCCGAAGCTTGCTCTGGAATGACTGCCGCATCGTGATTTCTCCTGCGGAATCCCTCAAAACAAAAATCTCGGTTTCCTGACCGAGATTTTTTCTAAAGAAAAAGGCCGCGCGGGCCTTTCTCACTCCGGATCTTCGTAATTGCCCGGATGGAATTCCTTGTTGGCGTATTGCTTCTCCATGGTGAGAAGCCACTTCTTGAGCTCCAAGCCCCCGATATAGCCGACCAAAGAGCCATTCTTCCCGACAACCCGGTGGCACGGGATGAATAACGGAATCGGATTATGATTGAGCGCCATCCCGACCGACCGCTCGCCATTCGGCTCGCCGATGCCCGCCGCCACTTCCTCGTAAGTCATGGTTTTGCCATAAGGGATCGTTTCGACGAAAGCCCAAACCTTCTTCTCGAAATCCGTTCCGTCCGGCTGCAGCTTCAAATCAAAATTCTTCCGTTGGCGGAAAAAGAATTGGTTCAATTCGATAATCGCGTCATAAAGCACGGCGTTCTCTTCGTTGACCGCGCCCTGAGGATCCACAGCTCCGATGATAAGGCCGGTCAAAGCTTTGTCATTGGCGATCAACGTGACATCGCCGATCGACGTGTCATAAACCGCATAGCGTAAAGGCATGGTATTCATTGTCTCCTCAAAGCCATTCTTTTTCTTCTCCTTTAATTAATAGCCATTTTCGCGAAAAAAAGCAAATCAATCGCCCTCGGGGTCTCCCCGAATCCCAAAAAGAATCGGGATCCGAATGTTCCATTCCGTTACAAAACATCGAATCTTTTTGCTGTAGCGTAAGAAAAACGGAGGCTTGAAAACCCCCTTTATACCTTTCTCGCTCATGGAGTATCCCCCATTAAATGAGGTTCTTGCGAAAGTGAATTTTAAGCCGATCTTGGTAGGCTTCCTCGAAACCGAGTTTTTCCGCGACCCGAATCGAGGGGCCATTTTCCAAAAAGGATTCGTAGGTCAGGTAGCGAAGGGCCAAAACGTCTTTGGCATAACCCATCAGGAGATTGACCGACTCTTGGGCATAGCCTTGTTTCTGAGCCGTCCGCTTCAGCCGGATCCCGACTTCGGCGCCCCCGTCGCCGCTGAAAGAACCCAAAACGACTTGGCCCAGGAATTGGCCGGCCTGATCATGGATGATCCAAGAGACTTCGTTCTTGTCCGAGAAATCCTTGGCGAGATCCCCGGCGAAATATTGGGCATCCGCTTTAACGCCATCAGGCAAATCGTAACGATAGTTATATCCCCAATAACGATTGAGGTCGACGTCGAGATTCAACTGGGCATATTCTTCGTATTCGCTCTCTTTGATCGGCGCGAGAAGAACCCGCTTGCCTTGGAGAGTCGGAAGGTCCTTCACCAAATCGATCGGCGAAAGCACCTCAAAGAATACCTTGTCCAGGATCGCGGTCGGATGAAGCTGCAGTTTCGCCTCGCGGAGGCCCGGATTGTTGACGTCTTCTTCGCGGTTGACATAAACCACCGAAGCAGGGAAGTCTTGGAGATAGCGGCTTTCAAGGGCTTGATAGATCCCCGGATAAGCATGAAGGGCCTTCTCGACATGAACATAGACCGTGTCGCCTTGAATTTCTCCCAAAGTGAAGCCGATGATCTTGCCATTGAGGGTAAAATAGCCGACTTTTGCAGGGATAATATCGAACTTACCGATCATTTCCCTGGACAAACCCAACTCCTCCTGCGAGATATCCCGCCCGGCATTCTCCGCCAAAAAGGCGGTTTCGAAGTCGGTGAAAAGCGGCAGGTCCTTTTTCTCGAGGACGTGGTACTCCGCAGTCGGATTGTCCTTCCAAAACCGGTGGGCGTTATGACGTTTCGAATCATATTTCTTACCAGGGAGGTCCCGCAGATCGCTCAAGAGATAGAGATAGTCGCTCCAGCCCCGGTCGGAGAGACAATGGAAATGGCAATAATGGGCCATGAGGAGAGCATGGTCATCTTCATCCGTCGCGTAATAAGCGGGCAACTCGTGCCGTTCCAAAGAATAGGAATCGATCGCGTTTAAAGCCGCTTCGACATTGGCGCCGATCGGGAAGAGAAATGCGAACTTCCCCGATTCGTATTCTTCCTTTACAATCAATGTATTTTCGATAATTGCGAATTCGATCTGATAGCTGTGGCGCCACATATAGACGCTGCCGATGGTGTAGTCATTGAAATGGCTCTTGTTCTTGGCTAAAAACGGACGAACGGTTTCCAAATCGCTTTCAGTTAAAGGTTTTAATTCCATAAGATCGTCCTAATGATAGACCCAAAGCCGGCTTTTGGCATTTTCCATGCTTTGCATCTTGTCCTTGACAGGGGGTTTTGAACGAGGATAATAGTCATGTCGATAAAGTAGAAAGCAGTTCGCACCAGAACTCGCCCGACTCCCTTAGGGAATGGGCCTAAGCTACCTAGAATAAAACTAAGTATCTTGTGGTAATGGCGCGAATTGTCGCGCTATTTTTATCGCCTTAAGGAGGACAAATCCCATCTCTTACTTCAATCCGAATGATCACCGCCGTCCCGAGAAACGTTATGATCCGATCAATGAGCACATCCATTATCCGGAAGTGCGAGTCATCGGAGCTAATGGCGAACAATTGGGCGTCATGTCGAGCCGCGCCGCCAATGACTTGGCCGCGAGACAAAATCTTGACCTCTATTGCGTCGCGCCGAACGCCGTTCCCCCCGTCTGCAAAATCCTCAACTACGGAAAATTCCGCTTTGAGCAGCAGAAGCAGGAACGCCAAGCTCGCAAAAACCAACACGTCAGCGAGCTGAAACAGATCCAACTGAGCCCCGTCATTGGGGAACACGATGTTGAGACCAAAGCGCGCAAAGCCCGTGAATTCTTGGAAGACGGAGACAAAGTGCAGGTCTGCGTGATCTTCAAAGGTCGCCAGCTCTCCCACAAAGAAGTCGGTGAAGACGTGATGAGTAAATTTGTCGCTCTCCTTGCAGATATCTCCGTTATCGATAAAACCCCCTTCTGGGAGGAAAAATGGTACGAAGCTATCTTGGCACCGAAGAAAAAATAGGAGGATTCCAACATGCCGAAAATGAAGTCGAGCCGGACCTTGGCCAAGCGCATCAAGATCACTGGAACTGGAAAGATTAAGCGCAAACACGCCTATATGGGACACTTCGCCCCAAATAAGACGCATAAAGAGAAGAAACATTTGGCGAAGTCGGGCTTTGTCAGCAAGGCCAATATGCCGGGCATCTCACAGATGATCGACTATAAGAATAAGTAAAGGAGCATCACAACATGGCAAGAGTTAAAGGTGGGACCGTCGCCCACACCCGTCGTAAGAAGGTATTGAAGCAGGCCGAAGGTTATTTCGGCAGCAAACACATTCTCTTCAAGACCGCCAAGGAACAGTTGCTCCATAGCTATCACTACGCCTACGTTTCTCGTCGCACCGCGAAGAGTGACTTCCGCAAACTTTGGATCCGTCGTATCTCGGCCGCCAGCCAAGCCAATGGCATCAGCTACAGCCGTCTCATCGATGGACTCAACAAGTCGGGCGTGAAGATCAACCGCAAGATGCTGAGCGAAATGGCCATCACCGATCCGGAGGGATTCAAGTCCCTTTGCGAGAGTGCGAAGAAGGCCGTCAGCGCCAAAGCTGCTGCGAAGTAATTCGAGGATAACAATGAACGGCTCCCGGTGAAGGAGTCGTTTTTTGTTGGCTTGGGCAAAAGCCTTTTTCTTCGACCTTCTGGGCTTTTGTCGGTAAGGAAAATGAAAACGAAGAACCGCCGTCCTTTTTCCTAAGGCGTATACTCAAAAGAAGAAAGAGGGGTATTAACCTTATGGAAGATGCGTCGAGAGTCATGTACAAGATCGCCAACGTTCTGAACTGGATTTTGCTCGTTCTTTGTGCCGTTCTCTTCATTTTCGGAATTTTCTTCACCGCCAACGCTGCCAGTTTGGCCAGCAGCGGGAAATACACGATGAACGACCATGTCGCGACCGCGGATGATATCACATCGGCAGGAATCGCGCTCATCATCGTCGCGGTTTGGCTCATCATCATCGATGTTCTCTTCATCGTCTTTACCCGGATCGCCGCGAAGAAAGAGTCGAGCCAGGGATGGGATATCCTCTTCTTGGTGCTCGGTTTACTCAGCGGTTCCATCTTCTACACGCTCGGCGGGCTCTTCGGCATCATCGCGAAGAATCAGACTTCGACTCCGGCCACGAAGTAGTTCAGCTCAAAAACAAAACGGGAAGCCCGATCGCTTCCCGTTTTTTTGATCTTTTCCCCTACTTCTTTTCGTCCGCGGCGAAGACTTTTTCCTTCCCGTCGACGAGGAGATAGGAAGTCACGCCTTCGATGCATTTCTCAACGAGGGGCTTCCAATCGAATTTGCTTTCGAAGTATTCGCAATCATGGATCGCCGGCTTGGTCTTCGGATTTTTCGGTTTGAAGATCGTGCAGCAATCCTCGTAAGGCCGAATCGAGATCGGGTAGGTCCCGATCTTCTCGGCGATCGCGATCGAATCGAGTTTGTCCATCGCACACATCGGCCGGAGAACCGGGTAATTGGTGACCGCGTTGATCGCGATCATCGAAGGCAGGGTCTGCGAGGCGACCTGGCCAACGGATTCGCCCGTCGCGATCGCGAGGCAATGCTCTTTTTTCGCCAGACCCTCGGCGATGCGGAACATCATCCGGCGCATGATCGTGATGCAATAAGGCTCATCGACGTATTTGTAGATCGCGAGCTGAAGCTCGGTGAAAGGAACGACGTTGAGCTTGATGTCTTCCTGGTAAGTATTGAGGATCTTGAGGATATCTTTGAGTTTGTCGATGACGGCCGCCGAAGTGTAGGGCGGAGCGGCGAAATGGATGCATTCAATCCGAATTCCCCGCCGCAAAAGAAGGTAGCAGGCGACGGGTGAATCGATTCCGCCCGAAAGGAGGGCCATGCATTTCCCATTCATCCCGAGCGGATAGCCGCCCGAGGCCGGGAAATCGTGACACGAGAGATAAGCAGCCTGCTCCCGGATGTCGACATCGAGGTTCACGTCCGGATGATGGACATCCACTTTGAAAGCGGTTCGATCCAACAGGTAATCGCCCAAGGCGCAGGCCAGATGATAGGAATCCAAAGGATAGGTTTTGTCGGCCCGTTTGACATTGACTTTGAAGGTCTTCCCTTTCTCCTGGGAGAGGAGTTCCAGCGCGTATTTCTTGAGGCTGTCGAGGTCTTTGCCCGACTTGAAAACGAGGGAAATCGAATGGATGCCCGAAACATCCTGGAGGCGGGCGATCACCGCATCGGGATCCTCGCCATTGAGCGTCACGTAAGTGTAGTCTCGGGTCGCTTCGACGCTGAGGGCGGGGAAGCCTTTGAGCGCGTGGCGGATATTCCGCCCCAGTTGCGAGACGAAAAGACGCTTATTGTCGCCCTTGGTCGAGAGCTCGCCATAATGGACCATCAAGATATCAGGTTTCATCGATCATTCACTCCTTGCATAATGGTGGAGAAGACCTCGATGAAGCGCTTGGCTTCCTCAAGGGTGTTGTCGGCGCTGAAGGATAGGCGGATCGAGTTCTTGGCCAAGTCCTCCGACTTGCCCATGGCCTCAAGGACGTAAGAGACCGGCTCTTCGCTCGAGCAAGCCGAAACGCTGGAGACGTAAATCTCATTCTCCGAAAGGGCTTCAACCACCACCGAAGCCTTCTTTTTAAGAAGCGAGAAATTCAAGACATACGGCATCGCATCGAAGGGCGAATTGATCTCGACCCCTTCCATTTGCAAGAGGGAACTGCGGAGATATCCTTGCAATTCCTCAACGGATTGACGATGGATGGCCATGTTCTTTAGCCCGTAATCGAGGGCGTAAGCCAAGGCTAAGTCACCTGGCATATTGACCGTGCCAGCCCGAAAGCCGTTCTCTTGCTCGCCTCCCGCGTTGACGGATTCGAAGGCGATGCTCTTTTTATAGACGAGGGCGCCCGAACCTTTGAAGGCCCCGAACTTATGGCCAGAGAACGAGAGAAGATCGCATTCCTGATAAGGAAGCGGAATCTTAGTGATCGCCTGGGTCGCGTCAACATGGAAATAGGCTTTGGGATAGGCGTGAACGATCGCCGAGAGGCTCTTCAGGTCATTGACCGAACCCGTTTCGTTATTGACCGCCATGATCGAAACGAGGATGGTCTCGCTATTCATCGCGGCTTTGAGCGTTTCGGGCGTCACTTTGCCTTCGGGGGTGACCGGAAGGATCACGATGTCAAAGCCGAAATCCTTAAGCTCTTTGAGGGCGTTGAGGACGCTTGGGTGCTCGACTGCGGAAGTAATGATGCGTTTGCCCCGCTTCTCGTAATGGAAGGCCAATCCTTTGAGGGCGAGGTTGTTGCTCTCGGTCGCGCCGCTCGTGAAAACAAGGGTGTGCGTCCGCTCGACATGGAGGTCTTTGATCATCTGATCGCGGGCTTCTTCAAGCTTTTTCGCGGCTTCGCGGCCAAAAGCGTGCGGGCTCGAAGGATTGGCGAAAAGATCCCGGTTCTCCCGGATGAAAATCTCTTCGGCCCCCTTCAATGTCGGCGTGGTCGCGGCGTTATCGAAATAAATCATGCTAATCTTCTTTCAGGTTTTTGACGGCGTTATTGGCAAGATCGTACGATTGGCGGAAATTACCGGCGTAGAAGAGTGATTCGGCTTGAACGAGGGCGGCATCGACTTCGCCCGAACTCCCCCGATGGCGGTTGGCATAAACCATCGCATTCTCGGCGGCGTTCATGTCTTGGACTGCCTTGCTGACTTCGTCGATCAAGGCATCGCCTTTGCCCTTCAGGGTGGCAAGGTCGCCATCGACTTTCTTCACGTCGATCGGAAGGGACGAAAGATCCCCATTAAGAAGATCGATCGTGCCATAGAGTTCCTGGATCCGCGGAATATAGACGTTGCTCACGCTGTCGAGGTTGATCTCTCGAACCGCTTTCTCGGCCTGGCGGAGACGGGAAGAATAGACCTTGAGGGCGTTATTGGCCGCTTCGCTGTCGTTCTTGAGGCTTTGGAGGTACGTCTGGAAGCTCACGATCTGCTTGCTGGCGTCGTTCGCTTGATCACGAAGGGTGTGCATCTTATCCACCAAGATCGAATAGGGCTGCTTCGTGGCGCTATGGACGTAGGTATCCAAAGAACGCTTCGAGGCACCGGCTTTGTTAATCGTGTTTTGAATCGCATCGACTTGAGTTTGCTCATCGGCACCCAAAAGATAAATCATCCGAATCTTTGGAAGGGCATGGCAGAGATTGATGAAATCGTTTTCGAGCCGGGTCTCATCGGTCGAGATCCCGTCTTTTTCTTTTTCGAAGATCAATCGGGCTTCTTTTTCCTTATCGAAGCCAGCCACGTAATCATCGATTTGCTTCTGCATGTCATCGAGTTCTTTCTGAACGCCCGTGAGATCAAGATTCTGAACCCGCTCCGAAAGAAGCTTCAATTCCTGATTCATCGAATCCATATCGCTCCGAAGCAAGATGTGATGGAGCGGATAGCCCCCTTGGATCATCTCGTCATAATGGCTCGAAAGCGAGGCGAGTTTATCCGGGATGACACTCGAGATCAAAAGACAGATATTCGGAAGGAAGGCCATGATTTTCCCAACCTGGTCCACCACCGGCCCAACCTTGTCCGTCAAAATGGCTTTGGCATCGAGATAACGAGCGTTTTCGATATCCTGATCGGCTTCTTCGAAATTGCCATCGAGCTTATGAAAAAGCAAATCGAAGGTGCTGACGACGAGGCTCATGTCGCTTTGATGGGCGTAATAATCCTGTTTGACTTTGCGGTATTGCTCTTTCTTCGTGAGAACGAGGGTCCGGCAATCTTCCTCATCGCGGAACTTATTCTTGAGGTTCTCGCTGAGGGCATCGACCTGGGTTTCGTATTCATCAATCGTCTTGCGGGCTGTCGGCAGGATCTCTTTGAGATCCTTGTATTTGCGTTCGCCCATTAAGTCTTTGAGGCTATTGACCGCGGCTTGGGCCGAGGCATCGGAAACATCGCGGACGTCCTTGAAACGCTTATTCCAATCCATGAATTGTTGAACGTAAACGAGGTTCATCGAGGAAATATTCTCGAGCCGTTTGATGTATTGGCTGTCTTGCCCGAAAAGTAGGGCGTGCTCCCGCTCGAACTTGCCACAGAGATCCCGAGCCTGCCTTTTGAGCCTGGCATGGGAGAAAACAGTCAGATAAAGAACGATGAAAGCCCCGATCAGAAGAACGCTGCCGATCACGATCAGGACAATTGTGGAGGTATCAAGGGATTGAAAAATCATAAATAATGCCGTGCCCTAATAATATAGCACTCGCCCCCGCCCGCACGCGAAGAATATCGAAAGAAATTTCAGCCGCGCTTTTCTCTTGACTCCCGCCCCCTTAATACTTATAGTATTACTCGCGTAAATAAGTGAGCAGGCCCCTTACGCTTCTGTCTGACGTCCTCCCCAATAACAAAGTAAGCCCCCAAGCTACGGAGCCGAAATTCGGAAGACACCCGGGAAGTGGGAAGAACCCCTAACTTTGTTCCACGCAAGGAAAGGAGAATAACACAATGTCAAGGTACACTGATTCGAAATGGAAGCAATCGCGCCATCTCGGTTTCTCCGTGCTTGAGACCGGCGATGAGCTCAAGAAAAGAGCTTATGGCCCGGGCCAGCATGGTCAAGACCGCAAGCGGAAGGCTTCCGAATACGGCGCCCAGTTGCTTGAGAAACAAAAGCTCAAGGAACTCTACGGCGTTAATGAGCGTCAGTTCCGTCGTCTCTTCATGATCGCTAAGAAAGATAAGACCGTCACTGGTCTTGCCTTCTTCCGCATCTTGGAGAGCCGCCTCGATAACCTCGTCTACCGGATGGGCTTCGCGCGCACTCGCGCCGCTGCTCGTCAGCTTGTCAATCACGGTCACATCACCGTGAATGGCGAGAAGGTCGACATTCCGAGCTATCTCTGCAAAGTCGGCGATGTCGTCGCCCTCAAAGAGAAGAGCCCGCTCAAGGTCGTCAAGGAATCCCTCGATGGCAAACCGCTTACCCCGGCCTATGTCACGGTTGATGCTGCTAAGTTTAGCGGCACCTACAATCGTCTGCCGGAGCGCAACGAGCTTCCGAAGGATATCAGCGAAGCGCAGATCATCGAATACTACAACAGATTGTTATAGTTTCCGAAATCAAAAGAACGTCGGGAAACCGGCGTTCTTTTTTTTCGTTCTTTTATTCGATTCCGACGAAAGTCGCTCCGGCGTTCTTCCAGGCGGAATCGGCTTGGTAAAGGCTGAGAAGGGAAGACGGGACTCTGATCGTCTTGAGGCTCGCCGGAAGATTCTTGATCGAAAGAATATTGGTGTGCACCACCTTCGCCGAAGTAAGCTCAAGCGTCTCTAAGACGGACGAAGAAAGGCTTTCCGAAACGCTGAATGACGTCAGAGACTTCGGAAGGACCACGTCTTGGGCCGCCGTCAAAGTGATCCCATCGAGGATGTTGAGGACGAAACGGGTGATGCCCTCCGGGAAAGAAAGGACACTTTGATCCTGGAATAAGCCCAGCGGGATCCCCCGAACGTAGGAATCGGTCCCGTCGCTATAAAGGATGAAACCCCCGGAGATCGAATAGCCTTTAGGCGGGTTGTCACAGGAAAAACCCTTATTGAAGGGCAAAGACTTGCTGATCGCGGAAAAATCCAGGTCTTGATAAAGATCAGGAATCTCAACCGAGGTCACCCCTTCAAGCGGAAGGGCGAAAGCATTGGGGCTAAACGAGGTGTCGCCTTGGGGAAGAACGAGCGCTCCATGGATGGAAGATGAGATCCCCCACAATTCTTTATCCCAGGAGAGGAAGCCGCTGGCATCGTAATCCAGCGCCCCTACCTCCCCCGGATGCTGAACGGAATAAGGAAGAATTCCAATCGAAGTCGGGAGCGGATTTGGTGCGAAGGTTTTAAGCGTCTTCGAAAGATAAACTTTTTCCAAGGCAGGCATGCTCCCCAAGGAAGCACTCCAGGCGATGACCGGATAGTCTTTTAAGGGGGCATCAACACTCGTGATGAAGGATGGGATTTCCAATTCGGTATCGGTTTTGCTGGGATTTCCCATCTGGGTGATGCTGAGTTCCTCTTGGCCGATCGTGAACGAATAATGGGCTTGGTCCAGCGTATAAGAGGAAGAAACTTGATACGTCATCGGGAGCGAAAGCCCATCATAAAGGACTGAGCAAGTTAAATTTTGATTGAACGTGAGGACTTTGGTATAGAAGCCGCGGAGCATCGAAGCGCTGACGCTGGCAAGTTTCTCGCCTTGCCGGTAAATCCCCAAGGAGCCTTCGCGGAACGCCTCGCCGAATTCATAGAGGGTCGACGCCCCTTCCTCAAGGACGACCTGATCGCCTATAGAGGAGCCGCCGCACGAGGATAAAACCAGACCGCTCAAAAGGAGAGCGCTGAACGCCATGGCTTTATGCTGATACGATTTAATACCCTTATTATCCATTCTATTTAAAATTTTTTAGACATTGTCTAAATGGGAGAAAACCTTATTCCGATCAGATTCTTCCTTCAGAAGACAAGCCGCTCTTGTATTATCGCGCCTCCCAAGGGAAAACGATAAGAAAATCCGCTCGCTTCCCAAAAAGAAAAGCCCCTCAGCGTGATGTGTACCCAATTGTCTG
>LAHS01000050.1_pt1 | contig 88669 bp, 86 predicted proteins | sample 329651 | NCBI WGS metagenome assembly LAHS01 (sample SAMN03275699, study PRJNA271635) | activated sludge metagenome | isolation source: sample C-1 Sludge from hydrolytic chamber (first chamber) of Anaerobic...
CTGGGGATAACAGGCTGATCGCGCCCAAGAGTTCACATCGACGACGCGGTTTGGCACCTCGATGTCGGCCCATCACATCCTGGAGGGGAAGTACCTTCCAAGGGTTTGGCTGTTCGCCAATTAAAGTGGTACGCGAGCTGGGTTCAAAACGTCGTGAGACAGTTTGGTCCCTATCTGTCGTGGGCGTAGGAAGTTTGAAGGGTCTAGTCCCTAGTACGAGAGGACCGGGATTAACGGAGCACTGGTATATCGGTTGTCACGGCAGTGGCATGGCCGGGTAGCTACCTCCGGAAGAGATAAACGCTGAAAGCATCTAAGCGTGAAGCTCGCCCTAAGATGAGACTTCCCATTCGCAAGAAGTAAGAGCCGTCCAAAGTTAGGACGTTGATAGGTTAGATCTGTAAGTGCTGTAAGGCATTCAGGAGACTAATACTAATAGCTCGAGGACTTAATTTCACTAATTTCTACTTATGTAGAATGAGTAAGCTAAGTCGCGCAAAATTTACGCAAATCTAAGATAGAACGTGTTATAAATAGTATCCAGTGTTCAAAGAACATTGAGCCAGGTCTCAAGAAAAAGTCTGGTGGCGATAACGCGGTGGTCACACCCGTTCCCATCCCGAACACGGAAGTTAAGCACCGCAGTGGTGAAGGTAGGCTCTCGAGAGAGAACCGAGAATAGCACGCTGCCGGGCTTTTTCTTTTTTGGGGGTCTTCTCCGCTAGGAGGAGGCCTCTTTTTTCTCTTCTTTTTTCGAGTTTCCGGGAAACCTCAAAGGATCTGATGGGAAAATATTTTCTTTGTAAAGTCTTTACATTAGGCCTAATATTTCTTCAGTTGAGGAAATAAATATGGAAAAACAACGCTATAATGGCGTGGCGTGCGCAATCGTCTCCGAGATTTTCGACATCGCGTATTTGATCAATGGCATCATCGTCGGCGGCTTCAACGCGGACATGGCGGTTTCCACGGCCTAGACCTTGATTCAGCTGATCTTGGTCGTCTTCATGCTGATTGGCTTCTTCGCCGGGCGGAAGCATTTGCTCTTCGGGACCGTCATGGTCTCGATGGCCTATAACGGCATCAGCTATCTTCTCGATGATGTGGCGGAAACCTTCCCGATGGATCAGCTTTTCACCAATTACAACTGGGCCGAAGGAACCTACCGCCTCGTTTATTATGGGGTCGATCTCCTTTGGGTCCTCGGCATCATCCTCGTTTTCGCCGCGACGTTCGGGAAACAAGGCCATTACCTCGTGAAGCCTGGCATCGTCCTCTTCTTTGTCTGCGGCAGCGCCCTGTTGGTGAACGTGGTCTTCTCCGCCCTCTCGATGGGCCTTTCTTCCTCGAGCGATCCGAGTGGCATCCTTTCTTGCTTAGGCGACGCCTTCGCGCTCTTTGAATACGCCCTCGCGATGGGATATTGCTTTCCCGAAGGGCAAACTCCGGCTAAAGGGGAATCCGCGCCCGACGCCGGTGATGAAATCAGCCCGGTTGTCGCCCCCGATGAGTCTGACGCGCTCTTAATGTAATTTCTTTTGCTATACTCTAAGCATGAAAGAATTCACGCTTAAGAAACTTCCTTCTTTCTCCGTCGTGGGGATCGAAGGCTCTTCGAAAGATGGGCCGGAAACGGTTCAGAAACTCTGGGATAAAGCCGAGAATCATATCGATGACGTCCTACCCTCGCTCAGGCGGGATCCGCTTTTCCCAATCTATTGGGGCCTCATGAGCGATTTCGGCCACCATCTTCTCCCGTGGGAGAACGATTTCAAAGACGGGCTCTATCTGGCGGGCTTTGAGCTGGAGGATGACCGTTTGATCCCGCCGGAAGGCTGGACGAAGTGGGTCGTGCCGGCTCAGGAATATCTCGTTTTGGCGGTGGGGGATGATTATCAAGCCTCCTTTCGGAATGGCTTAGCGATCCTTTCGCGCGAAGGCTACGTCCTCTCGGGGGCGGTCTTCGATCATATGGACCAAGGCAAGATGTTCCTTTATTATCCGATTTCGGCGGCCTCTTAAAAATTTTACATTATCCCTGTTATGCCTTCATATCTCCGCTTTTCCTTGTTTTCGAACGGCTAAAAATGCAAACTATTGCGAAAGTTTGCAAACGTGTGCAAAATAGCGTTGCGAAAGCGAGGTGGTGCGATGGCTATCACATGGTTCGATGCGAAAGAAAGAAGCGGCCAGGCCAGCTTGACGGCGAGTTATATCACCCTCAATGCCCAAGCCCGCGTCCCCTTCGATTATGCCTATAAGGTTCAAGTCGGCGTCGACGAGACGGGGAACGTGGTGATCGCGCCCCTTTCGAAAGAGAGGGTGCTCCGAGGCGATCTCGACGAATACACCCTCCAAGACATCGCCCTCAAGAAGAGCTACGCCCGGATCTGTTCCCGCGAGCTCATGAGGAGCATCATGGAGAAGACGGGATTATCCCTCGATGCCACCGCGAAGTCCTTCGAGACTTCCTGGAACGAAAAAGAGAACTATCTCCTCGTCAAAACGGGGAAGGGGGCTCACTAGTATGGATTTTGAAGTCTGGATGTGGATCGTTTGGCTCGCGCTCTTCGTGATCTCGCTCGCCCTCGAGGCGATCGGAACCGATCTTGTGAGCATTTGGTTCGCCGCGGGAGCCTTGGTCGCTCTCATCGTCAGCTTCATCCCCGGCGTGAGCTGGTGGATTGAGCTCATCATCTTCATGGCGATCTCGATCGCCTCGCTCCTCTGCTTCCGGCCCTTGGTGCACAAGTACCTCCGGCGGGACATCATGAATAGCAATATTGATGAGATGAAGGGTAAGAAGGGGCTCCTCGTCGAGAAGATCGATCTCTTGCATCAAGGGGTGTGCAAGATCAATGACGTCCAATGGACCGCGATCGCCCAGGACGACAAAACGAAAATCCCGGCCGGGTCGACCGTCGAAGTCTTGGCGGTCTCCGGCAATAAGTTGATCGTCAAAAAGGTGGAAGACACCGAAGGAGAAAAACAATGAACGCTGGCCAAATCGCCATTCTCGTCGTTTGCTTAGTCTTATTCATCATTCTTTTGATCCTCGTCTGCAACATCCGGATCATCAAGCAGACCGATAAGGCGATCGTCGAGCGCCTCGGGGCCTACCACGCGACCTGGGGCGTGGGGATTCACTTCCTCATTCCTTTCGTCGATCATATCAGCAAAGTGATCTCGATGAAGGAGCAGGTCCGGGATTTCGATCCCCAATCCGTCATCACCAAGGATAACGTCACGATGCAGATCGATACCGTCATCTTCTTCCAGGTGACCGATTCGAAGCTCTATGCCTATGGCGTCGAGGATCCGATCGCCGCGATCGAATATCTCTCGGCGACCACCCTCCGCAACATCATTGGCGACTTGGATCTCGATGCCACCTTGACCTCGCGAGACATCATCAACGATAAGATGCGCCAGATCCTCGATGAGGCGACCGATCCGTGGGGCATCAAGGTCAACCGGGTCGAGGTGAAGAACATCCTGCCGCCGCAGGACATCCGCGAGGCGATGGAACGCCAGATGCGGGCCGAACGCGAAAAGCGGGAGAAGATCCTGCTCGCTGAAGGCGAGAAGCAATCCGCGATCTTGATCGCCGAAGGCAAAAAGGAGTCGATGATTCTCGACGCCGAGAGCCAGAAGCAAGCCAAGATCCTCCAGGCCGAAGGCGAAGCGGAGAGCATGCGCAATCTGAAGTCGGCCGAAGCCGATGGCATCAAGATGGTCCGCGCGGCCGAGATGGAAGGCCTCAAAGACCTCAAGGAAGCCGGGGCCGATCAGTCGGTTTTGACCCTTCGCTACTACGAAGCCCTCGCCAAAGTGGCGGATGGCCAGGCGACGAAGATCATCATCCCGAGCGAGATGGCCAACGTCGCCAGCGTCGCAACTTCGATCGCCGAAGTCGTCAAAGAGAAGAAGTAATCGTTTATTTTCCTTCGCGGGCCCGCCGTAAGGCGGGCTTTTCTTGTTCCCCCCTTCTTTGAAGGAGGAAAAAGGTCAATGGTTGTCTCTTTTACACTTTTTGCTTTCCCTCGCCTCGCGTGCGATAATAACCGCAATAGGGGCAATTCATTTTTTGTAGTCACCTTATGGTCATTGATAAATCAACTCCTTACGGCGCCATCAACGTTTCGATGGAAGCCATCGCCAACGTCGCCGGCGAAGCGGCCCTCGAAGTCTACGGGGTCGTCGGTTTGGCGAGCAAAAATTCGCTGCGCGAGAACATCAACGAACTCTTGAAGAAGGACGATTACATCAAAGGCGTCTATTGCAAGAAAGTGAAGAATGCCTACGAAGTCGATGTCTACGTGGTCGTGGCCTATGGGGTCAAGATCACCGAAGTCATCTCGGAACTCCAAAAGAAAGTCACTTATGTCCTCGAGAAGACCTTTCAGATTCCGTTCAAAAAGGTCAACGTTTTCGTTCAAGATATCAAGGAAATCGAATAGTTCAAAATGAAAAGCATCAACGGTCAACAACTCAAACAGCTCTTCCTCTCCGGGGCTAACAATCTTTATAACCATTATCCGGAGATCGATCAGCTCAACGTTTTCCCGGTTCCGGATGGGGATACGGGCATGAACATGAACCTGACCCTGACTTCAGGCGCCAAGGAAATCCAGAATAAGAACGATGAATCCTGCTCGCTGATCGCGAGCGCCTTCTCCAAAGGCCTCCTGATGGGCGCCCGGGGCAACTCCGGCGTCATCACCTCGCAGATCTTCCGCGGCGTCGCCGACGGGATGAAAGACAAAGACGAAGTGTCCACCCGCGAGCTCTCCGATGCCTTCGTGAAAGGCAAGGAAGTCGCCTACAAAGCCGTTATGCGTCCGGTCGAAGGCACGATTCTCACGGTCATCCGCGAGTCCTCGAGCGCCCTCCACGATCAATTGAAGAAAGATACGTCGATCGAAGAAGCCCTCGAGATCTTGCTCAAAGAAGCCAAAACCTCGCTGGCCCATACGCCGGATCTGCTTCCGATTTTGAAGGAAGTCGGCGTCGTCGATAGCGGCGGTGCCGGTCTTTGCGTCGTCCTCGAAGGCATGCTCAAAGCGGCCCAGGGCCAATTTGTCGAACGGAACGAGAACGCGCCCGAAGAGAGCGTTTCCTCGATCTTAAGCACCCCGGATAGCCAATACGCGGGCGCCAAGCTTTCCGAAGACGAGGAAGGCTATGGCTATTGCACTCAGTTCATTCTCCGTTTGGGGAAGCCCGAAGACGGGAAGAAGCCCTTCATTGAGAAGCGGTTCCAGAATTTCCTTGCCACCCATGGCAAATCCCTCGTTTTGGTGCGGGATGAGGACATCGTTAAAGTCCACGTCCACACCCTCAATCCGGGCTCGATGCTCAACTACGCCCAGAACTATGGCGAATTTTTGACGATCACGATCGAGAATATGTCGGAAGAGCATGAGAATATCTCCCATGGCGACAAGGCGACCGATATGGCCGCGAATATCGAACGCGAGAAGGCGGCGAAGCCCGAAGTGAAAGAAGAGCCGCTCAAGGATTTCGGTTTGGTGGCCGTCAGTAGCGGCGCCGGCCTCGACGAGATGTTCAAAGAGCTCGGCGTCGATGTGCTGGTCTCCGGCGGGCAGACCATGAATCCGGCGACCGAGGATTTCGTCAACGCGATCAAGAAATGCCACGCGAAGAATGTCTTCATTCTCCCGAATAACTCGAACATCGTCATGGCGGCCTCCCAGGCTTGCGACGTGCTCGAAAATAGCGATACCTCCGCCCGGGTCATCCCGTCGAAGACGATCCCGCAGGGGCTCGTGAGCTGTATGCAATTCTCGCCCGATGGCGCGCCGAATGACGTCTACGAAGCCATGAAAGGCGCCCTCAAGAGCGTCGTTTCCGGCTCGGTCACCTACGCGATCAAGGACACCGATATCGAAGGGGTCCACATCACCAAGGATTACTACATGGCGATGAAGGATGACAAAGGGATCGTGAGCTGCGTGAAGGATAAGTACCAAGCGCTTTACGATTTGGTCAAAGATCTCATGAATGATTCGGCGAGTCTCCTCACCGTCATCATGGGCAAAGACGTCGATGAGAAGGATGGGGAGAAGATCACCGCGGATCTTCAGAAAGCCTATCCGAATCTCGATCTCGATGTCCGAAGCGGCGGCCAGCCGGTCTATAGCTTCTTGGTCGGCCTCGAATAAGAAGAAAAACAAAGAGGGACTTCGGTCCCTCTTTTTTTGTCGGTTTTTGAAAGTGAAATTCGCTGGAGTTTCCTCAAGCGTTTTTCTCTTTGAGAGACACAAATAATGCTATGATTGAAAAAGCCGAAAGGAAGGCCAGCATGGACAAAAAGGATCTGCGCTTTTGGGTTTCCACCTCTCTCACGGGGCTGATCGTGGGCGGAACTTGCATCGGTCTTTTCGCGGCTCAGCCGATTCTGAGCACGATTTCAAACGGCGCTTCCTATACGCTTTATCTCAGTAAAAGTGAGAATCGCCCGAGCGGCGCGATTGGAACGAGCGAGAGCGATTTTTCGGGAATGACCGCGAGCGGGAACGCCCTTTCTTTTGGCGCCCTTGCTCTCGATCCGAGCGACCCGACCCTTTTCGGGACGTTCACTTCCGGCGGCTATTTGGGCAATAAAAGTCCGATCCATGGCATCTCCTCAATCACTTTCACGAGCGGAGAAGCCACCCCGACCACGAGCGTCGCCGCTGCCTCTTCAGGCGTGAATGAGAACGAGCGGGCTTGAACGTTCTATTACGGTTATGACAATAAGAACTCTTTTACGAGCTTCCAGGGCTATCCCTATTCGAAGAAGATCGATTTCGCCCTCCCCAATGGCGGTTATTACACCTTTGAAAAAGGCGATGAATTGGTCGGGAACCCCGATTATTTCTTTTTCACGACTTCCTCCGCGAGTCTCAAACTCTCGTTGATCAAGATCACCTATTCGTGCGAAGCGAGCGCGCCAAGTGGCTATGGCTACACTTTCGATTCTCTTTCGGGCGGTTATTTTGTTTCCTCTTACGAAGCTATGCGACGGAAACGTCCATTTCGGATACTTATGATGACGGAACGAATGGCACGTATCCGATCATGGGCTATAGCGCGAACGCCTTCCAAAATAACGATTCTTTCAAAACCATCACTCTAGGCGCGAATATCTCCGCTTACGACCCGACGGCTTTTTCCTCGTGCTGGAGCCTTGAGACCTTCGATGCCTCAGCTTCTTCAATCACCGAGATTGGCCTCTCTTCCTTCACGGGCCTCACGTCCTTGACGACGGTGAAGCTCCCCAAAGGAATTGTTTCGATCAGCAATAACGCTTTTGAATCCTGCTCCAACCTTTCGACGATCCTTTATGAGGGAACGGTGAGCGAATGGAGCAATGTCTATCTTGGAACGAACGCTTTTTCTGGGGTCGATGCCGGCCATGTGACGTGCTCGGATGGGAATGTTGCGATCGCTTGATAGCCTGTCCTCTTGCCGCGTTTTTTTGGAAGGCCCGTTAACGGCCTTCTTTTTTCTTAACTCCTCTCCTTGGCCCTTCATGCCCATGATAAAATATCCTCATGCCGTTATCGAAATCCCCAGCCCTTAATCTTGCCCTTCAATCAATCGGTATCACGACGCCCCTCCAGGTGCTTGAACATCTGCCGCGCCGCTACGAGAGCTTTGAGTACACTGAACGGAAGAACGTCTATGAGGATAAAGAAAGAATCGTCGTACTGGGTAAGCTCCGGGGTTCTTTACCCCGCCCGCTTCGCTTTGCCTCGCGGACCCTTTATCGGTTTTATTTCGAGACCACCTCGGGCGAGATCTTTCTCGTTGAGGCGTGGAACCGGGCTTATCTGGGGACCTTTTTGACCGCGGATACCCTTTATACCCTCAGCGGTGTCTATGAGAAAAAACGCCATTCCTTGGCTCTCGTGAATATCGTGAAAGGCGAAGTGGACCCCACCAAGGCTCTTCGCCCGGTCTATACCTTGCCGAATACGATCCCCAATCACGTCTATGCCGCCCTCGTCAAACGCTCGCTCAGCGCTCTTGAGGGCCAAGTGGTGGACATCATCCCCGATGATTTACGGAAGAAATATCGCCTGATTTCCCGCTATGCTGCCTTCCAAAAAGTCCATGAGCCCACTTCGCTCGAAGATATTCATCAGGGCTTGCGGGTCCTCAAATACGAGGAGGCCCTCCTTTTCTCGCTCAAGAACCAGATCGTCCGGGGCGAGAACAGGGCGCTTCTTAAAGACCGGCGCCGCCAAGTCGACCGCGAGAAATTAGGCGCCTTCATCAAAACCCTGCCGTATAAACTTACCCCCGATCAGGCCAAAGCTCTCTCCGAGGGGCTCGACGATATGGATTCGCCTCACGTGATGTACCGCCTCCTCCAAGGGGATGTCGGAACCGGAAAGACCCTCGTGGCCGCCCTTTTGGCCTACGCCAACCATCTGCGGAGTGAGCAAACAGCCCTTATGGCGCCGACCGACGCGTTGGCGAGGCAGCACTTTGATACCCTCAAAGCGCTTTTCCAAGGCACGAATATGGATATCGGCTTATTGGTGGGCAATCAAAGCGCCGAAGACCGTCATGCCGTGCTTCAAGACTTGGAAGATGGGACCTTGGATCTCGTGATTGGCACCCATTCCTTGTTCTCCAAAGGCGTCACTTACGCTTACTTGGGCTTAGCGATCATCGATGAGCAGCATAAGTTCGGCGTGAACCAGCGCACTTTGCTTCTCGACAAGGGCGAGCATGCCGATCTTCTTCTTATGAGCGCGACCCCGATCCCGCGGACCTTGGCCCTCACGATCTATGGCGATTTGGATGTTTCTTCCTTGACCGCTTTCCCTTCGGGGAAACGGGACGTGAAGACGGTGATGATGGACTCTTCTGAGGAAGCGATACAAGAAGCGATTCAAGCTTCGATTGCCTCCAAGCATCGGGTTTATATCGTCGTGCCCCAGATCGAAGGGGACGACGAGGATAGCGAGACTTCGGTCAAGAAGGTCTATGAGATCTACAAGAAACGCTACCCGAACAAAGTCGCGATGATGCACGGGCAGATGGAGGAAGAGGATAAAAACGTCGCCCTTCTGGCCTTCCGAAGCGGCTTATGCCCGATTTTGGTCGCCACTTCGCTCATCGAAGTCGGGATCGACGTGAAGCCCGCCAATTTGATGGTGATCTATTCGCCGAGCCATTTCGCCCTTTCTTCGCTCCACCAGCTGCGGGGCCGAATCGGACGGGATGGGACTCCCGCCGAGTGCGTCTTGGCCCTTTCGGGCAAGGAAGACGACGAGGAGAAAGAGAAACTGAAGGTTCTTCTTTCGACCGAAGATGGCTTCAAGATCGCCGAAGCCGATCTCCGCTTAAGGGGTCCAGGCGAGATCGCCGGGGTCAAGCAAAGCGGCCTCCCGGATTTCTCCTACGCCAATTTGATCGACGATTTCAAGATCTTCGAGTGCGCCAGGGACGATGCGACCGCCCTCATGAAGCACCAGGACGATTTCAATTACCGGATCGTGTTTTTCGAAGCGGAAAAAGGAGCCAAAGGCTCCTTCGGAGCGTAGATAACTCACGCGGAGTTCGCTATACTAGCGGAAGGGAAATTATTTATGAGCAAATTGGTCATTGATATGATGGGCTCCGACTTGGGGAGCGCGATGGCGAAAGAGGCCGTCAAGCTTTTCCACGAATCCCATCCGGATTGCACCCTCGTTCTCGTGGGCAAAAAAGAAGAATTAACGGACATGGCGGGCTATCACGTCGTTGATGCCCAGGATGTCGTCAAGATGGAGACCGGCGCGCTTGAAGTGCTCCGGATGAAAGACTCCTCGATGGTCAAGGCGATCCAAACGGTCATCGATGAGCAAGCCGATGGCGTCGTTTCGGCCGGCTCGACTGGGGCGTTCTTAAGCGCCTCGACCTTGATGCTCAAGAAGATTCCGGGCGTCCTCCGCCCCGCCCTCGTGACCTCGTTCCCGAACCTCAAAGAGGGGAAGGGCTACGTGACCGCCCTCGATGTCGGTGCCTCGAACGCCAACACCCCCGAAGAAATCGCTCAGTTTGCCCTCATGGGCTCGATTTACGCCGAGAAGGTCAATCACATCGTCCATCCTCGGGTCGCTCTTCTTTCGAATGGTTCGGAAGAAGGAAAAGGCTCGCCCGAAGGGAAAGCCGCTTACGAGTTATTGAAGCAAGACAAGCGAATCCGTTTCGTCGGCAACCTCGAAGGCAATGGTCTTCTGATGGGCGAAGCCGATGTGGTGGCCACCGATGGCTATAGCGGCAACGTGATGCTCAAGTCGATCGAAGGAGCCGCCAAAGGCATGAGCGGGCTTCTTAAAAAAGCCTTTAAGCGCAACATCTTTAGCAAAATTGGCTATCTTTTGACCAAGAAAGGCCTCAAAGAGATGAAAGAGGCCCTCGATCCGAAGAAGACCGGCGGCGCCCTCCTTTTGGGCGTCAATGGCGTGGTCGTCAAAGCCCATGGCAATTCGACTCCCGAAGCCTTCAAGAACGCAATGGAAGTCGCCTATAAGCTCAGCGAAGCAAAAGTCGTCGACGCCCTCAGAAGTGGATTCCAAGGATGAGCGAAGAGACGCTGCGCCCGCATAAAGACTTCACGGCCTTGCTTAAAGAATTGGGCATCACGCCCCATTCTTTAATGCTCTATGAGATGGCCTTCACCCATTCTTCCTGCAACGGGATGAACCGGGTGGTCCACGAAGACTACGAACGGCTCGAATTCCTTGGGGATTCGGTGATCGGCCTCGTGGTCGCGGATCTTTGCTATTCCTCCCATCCGGAGATGGAACAAGGCGAGCTCTCGATGCTCAAGGCCCAGTTCATCCGGACTGATAGCGAAGCCCATTATGCCTTAGCGCTCCATTTGGACGATTACATCCGGCTCGGCACCTCCTTCCTCATTCCGATCAAGGAAGCGAGCCACGTCCTTGAAGACGTCTTCGAAAGTTTTATTGGCGCGGTCTATCTTGACCAAGGCCGGGATTTCACCTATTCCTTTGTGCGCAACATTTTCGAAAAAGACATCGAAAGCGCCGAGGTGCTTGAAGAAAGCAACCCGAAGAGCAACCTCCAAGAGGCGATGCAAGCCGAGAAGAAAGAAGCGGTCTCCTACAAGACGATCGCCGAAGAAGGCCCCGCCCACGCTCGGAGCTACACCTGCGCCGTTTATTTCGAAGGCTCGGAACTCGGGCGCGGCACCGGCTCAAGCAAGCAAGTCGCCGAGGTTGAGGCGGCCAAAGAGGCCCTCAAGCATCTTTCGCTCGGGCTCGATCAGGAAATCTACACCTCCGCCGAGATGGCCGAGACTGCCATCGAAGGCTACGATGAAGACTTCGGAACGAAGAGGAAACACTAACTATGGGTTTATTCGCTTATCTCAAAAACAAATTCGCCAAAAAGGAAGAGACTCCCGCCGGCGAGAAATACGAGAAAGGCCTCGCCAAGAGCCGGGCCGCTTTCGCCTCGAGGCTCGAAGAGCTTTCGAAACGCTACAAAGAAGTGAATGCCGACTATTTCGAAGAGCTCGAGCAGATTCTCATCGAAGCGGACGTCGGCGTCGCCCTCACCCTCAAATTGGTCGAGAGCCTCTTAGAGAAGTCCAAAAAAGAAGGGATCAAGGATCCCCAGGCCATCAATGAGGCCTTGATTGACCTCATGTTCGTCGATTATGTCGAAAGCGGCTCCTCGATCGTGAATGACATCCAATTCGTCAAAGACGGCCCGACCGTCCTCTTGGTCGAAGGGGTGAACGGAGTGGGCAAAACAACCTCGATCGCCAAACTCGCCTACCGTTATCAAAAGCAGGGGAAGAGCATTCTTCTCGTCGCCGCGGATACCTTCCGGGCCGGCGCGGTGGAACAGCTCAAAGTCTGGGCCGACCGGCTGCACTGCCCGATCGTGACCGGCCAAGAAAATGGTGACCCGGCGAGCGTTTGCTTCGATGGGGCCAAATACGCGAAAGAGCACCAGATCGATCTCATGATCGTCGATACGGCCGGCCGCCTTCAGAATAAGAGCAACCTCATGGCCGAGCTTTCGAAGATGAAGCGGGTCCTTTCCCGCGAAATCCCGAATGCCCCGCACGAGACCTTCCTCATCATCGATGCGACGACGGGCCAAAATGGCGTCGAGCAAGCCAAAGCCTTCCAAGACGTTTCAACCCTCACGGGCATTGTGATCACCAAGATGGATGGCACCTCGAAAGGCGGCATCATCCTTTCGATCCGCGATGCCTTTGGCGTGCCCGTCCGCTTCATTGGCTTAGGCGAGAAGATGGACGATCTCGAGGAATTCGACCTCGATGAATATCTCCATGCCTTACTGGTCGGCGAGGAGAAAGCATCATGAACGACGAGATCCTCTTGAAGCGGGAAGAGGCCACGGCGCTTTTCGACGCCTACAAAGGCCTTCTGACCCCGGTTCAAAAGGATGTCTTTTCCGATTACTATCTCTATGACCTCTCCTTAGGCGAGATCGCGGAAAACCGCTCGATCTCCCGGGCGGCGGTCTCCGATGCCCTCAAGAAGGGTTACGCCAAATTGCTTGAGGCGGAAAAAGAGATCGGATTTCTCAAAAAGAAGGGGGATTTGCAGGCGTTATCCCTCCAGGTCGAAAACGCGAAAGACGATGAGACGAAAACGAAAGCCCTCGGGGCTTTAGAGGAGTACATTCACCATGGCCTTTGAATCCTTAGCCGATAAATTCCAAGCCGTCTTCAAGAAGATGCGCGGTCAGGACAAACTCACCGAAGAGAATATGGATTCGGCCCTCCGGGAGATCCGAATCGCCCTCCTCGAAGCCGATGTGAACTACAAAGTCGTCAAAGCCTTCACCGAAGACGTGAAGGAAAAGGCGATGGGCCAAGATGTCCTTCTCAAGGTCAATCCCTCGGAGATGCTCATCAAGATCTGCCACGATGAACTCGTCGAGCTTTTGGGCGCCGACAATACCGGGATTTCTTACGCAAAGCAAGGCTTAACGACCATCATGCTCGTGGGCTTGCAGGGCTCGGGCAAAACGACGAGCGCGGGCAAACTCGCTTATCTTCATAAGAACAAACTCAACAAGAAAGTCTTGCTCGCCGGGCTTGACGTCTATCGGCCTGCCGCCATCGAGCAATTAGGGACTCTGGCCAAACAAATCGGGGTCGATTTCTTTGAGATGGGCACCGATGTCGATCCGGTCGAAGTCGCCAAGAAAGCCGAGGAGCGGGCAATTGCGGAAGGCTACGACCTTCTGATCCTCGATACCGCCGGCCGTTTGCAGATTGACGCCAAATTGATGGATGAGCTCAAAAACATCCAGAAAGCGGTTCATCCGGAAGAGACCTTGCTTCTCGTCGATGCGATGGCGGGCCAAGACGCGGTCAACGTCACGAATGCCTTTAACACCGATGTCCATTTGACCGGTGTCATCATGTCCAAACTCGATGGCGATGCTAAAGGCGGCGCGGCCTTATCCATCAAATATCTAACCGGACTTCCGATCAAGTTCGCCGGCGTCGGCGAGAAAGTCACCGATCTCGATATCTTCTATCCGGACCGGATGGCCGATCGAATCCTCGGGATGGGCGATGTCGTCTCCTTGGTCGAAAAAGCCAAAGAGGTGATGGACGAGAAGACCGCCGAGAAAGAATCGAAGAAGATGCTCGAGGGCGAGTTCACCCTCGACGATATGCTCAAGCAGATGAAGATGGTCCAGAAGATGGGCTCTTTGGGCGCGATCGCCAAGATGATCCCCGGGATGCCGAATCTCACCGATGAGCAGAAAGACAAGGCTAACGCCGAGATGAAGTCCTTTGAAGCGGTCGTCAATTCGATGACCCCCTATGAAAGACGGCATCCGGAGACTCTCAAATACAGCGAGAAGAACCGGATTGCCAAAGGCAGTGGCAAGACCAACGCCGACGTGAACCGGGTGATTCGGAAGTGGGAACAGTCAAAAGCGATGATGAAGCAGATGAAGCAATACCAGAAGTCGGGGAAGATTCCGCCAGGCTTCGGAGGCCGTTAATGAGCAATAACCCCCGTTTTCTCGATCTCTTCAATCATTTGGACGAATCGTGCCGCGAACGTTACCACATTGAAGACAGGACTTCCTCAGCCATCAGTTTTCTCTCGAGCAAACTCGCCCATTCTTCCTCGAAAGAGGATAACGAGCTTGCGGAAGCGTTGGATGCCATCCGTCAGCTTCGGAACACCTTGGTCCATGTCGAAAAGGTGGACGGGGAAGAGCTCGCGGAAGTGAATCCTAAGCTCTTGGACGCGCTTGAGAAAGCAATCCGTTACGTCGAGAATCCGCCGAAAGCGATCGATCACGCGATTCCTTTGGGCCACCTTTTCGTGGTAGGCCTCTCCGAGAATCTCTCTGCCGTCCTTTCAATCATGATGCGGCGGGGCTTCTCCCACGTGCCCGTCATGGAAAATAACGCGCTCGTTGGCGTTTTTAGCGAAGAGGTATTGACCGCTTATCTCATCCAAAAAGGAAAACTCGCTTTATCCGATGATCTTCGAATGAAGGATTTCTTGGCATTCCTTCCGCTTGAGAAACACGCGAATGAACGTTATCTCTATCTCCCGAAAGATGCCCTGGTCGAAGATGTCCGAGACGAGTTCTCCAAGAGCAAGGAACGGACGGGCAAACGCCTGGCCATGATTTTCTTCACGGCGAATGGCAAAGCGGGGGAGCCGATTTTAGGGGCTCTTGTGCCGAGTGCTTTGATTTAAAGGCTGAAGAAAAAAGCCTTCCGAAGAAGGCTTAGTCTTTCTTGATGAACTTATGCCCTTTTTCGAGGGCTTTCTTTTCCCAATCGGGCGTATCGCCGCTTTCGAGTTCCTTGAGGAGCTTGAGGTCTTTCTTATCAAGCGTCAATTCTTTGAAGAGATCGGGCCGATATTGCTGGGTGAGGGCGAGCGATTGTTTCTTGCGCCACTTGGCGATGGCTTCGTGGTTCCCGGAATAAAGGATATCCGGAACCTTCTGCCCATCGTAATCGTAGGGCTCGGTATATTGCGGATATTCGAGAAGAGGCTGGTTGAAGGATTCATCGATTAGACTCTCGGAGGCGATCGCCCCCTCCAAAAGCCGGGTGACCGAATCGGTGACCGCCATCGCGGGCACTTCACCCCCCGTCAGAATGTAGTCGCCGATCGAAAGGAGCTCGTCGCAATAGGCGTTGACCCGTTCGTCGACCCCTTCGTAATGGCCGCAGACGAGAACCAAATGGTCCATTTTGGCGAAGCTTTTGGCTTTTGCTTCGTTATAGGTCGATCCCCGGGCGGAGAAAAGAACCACGTGCGAGGTGGGGGTCTTCACCGCTTTGATCGCATCGACGATCGGCTGGCATTTTTCAATGAGCCCAGCGCCTCCGCCAATCGGCGGGGTGTCGGTGCGGTGGTATTTGTCTAAGGTATAGTCGCGGATGTTCTTGCATTCGATGCTCACGACCCCTTTGGCGATGGCCCGCTTGATGATGGAGTTGCCTAAAAAGGACTCAAACATCTCGGGGAACAAGGTCAGGATCGTGATTTTCATAAAAGCCCATCCATCACTTTAATCGTGATTTCTTTTTTAGCGATGTCAACGGAAAGGATGAATTCGTCCTTCACGAACGGCACGTAGAATGGCTTCTTTCCTTCGCGGGCGACCACCAAGGTTTTGGTGGGGGCGTAGGAAAGGATGTCACTGACTTTGCCTAAGACTTTCTTCGAGCCGTCAAGGACAGTGCAGCCCTTGAGATCCTGAAGGCGGTAATAGCCTTTCGGGAGCGGAGCGGTGGCCTTATCGACTTCGACATAGTCACCGATGATTTTCTCGGCTTCGTCGATAGTCGGGATTTCTTTGAAGCCGAGGAAATACGAATCGCCGGAATCGCGGAAGCTCCGAATCGTGAAGTCCTTCCGCTCATTGGTTTTCTCATCAAGAAGTGAGACCTTCATGCCGACCTTAAAGCGTTCCGAAGCGAAATCGGTCAAGGAAAAGACTCGGACCTGCCCCTCAAGTCCGAAGGTTTTGCTGACTTGGCCTAACCGAACGTATTCCATAAAAAGAAACGGCGCGGATTACTCCGCGTCGTCACCTTTCTTTTCGCTTTCGTCGAAGCTTTCGAACTTCAAGTGGATGCGAAGGTTGGAGTTGTCAGCCTTGCCGGCGACGCCGACGGCTTCGCGGAGGGCATTGGCAACGGCCCCTTTCTTGCCGATGAGGCGGGCAGTGTCATCATCTTCAGCGACGATGAGGACCGTGACGTCTTTGTCGGTTCCGCCCGGAAGTTCGCGGATCATGATGGAGTCGGGCTTTTCCACGAGCGGATCGATGAGTCCGTGGATGACTTTCTCATAATCGATCATGATTACTTGGCTTCTTTCTTGGCGGCGGGTTTCACTTTGGCTTTGGCGTACTTGTCCATGATGCCTTTGCGGTTGAACATGGCACGAACGCTGTCGCTCGGAGTGGCGCCTTTGTTGAGCCACTTTAAGGCAAGCTCTTCATTGATGTCGGCTTTGTCTTCGCCGATTGCCGGATCGAAAGTGCCGATTTGCTCGATATAACGTCCATCGCGGGCGAAACGAGAATCAGCGGCAACGATGCGGTAGAAGGGGTCCTTATGACGGCCAATGCGGGTTAATCTGATTTTAACAGACATGGTAATTGTTCTCCTTTTCCATGCGATATCTTACGTGAATAGGGATAGTCTGTCAAGTAAAAACGCTTGCCACATCTTCGTAAGCGAACCTTCGGGTGGGAATGGGGCTTCAGAGGCCCTTTTCGATGTCTTTCTTTTTTCGTGATGAATTGTGTATAATCTTTAACCATGAAAGGACTCAGCAATCTCCATCGGTTTTCTCTTGGGCATCCCCATCTTTATGATGCGGTGATCGCCTTATTTGTCGCCCTCTTCATCGCCTTATTTTGCTCGATGAGTCTTTCGCCGATCTATCTGGGCGAAAACTCCTCGGGGATGAACCTCGATAGCAACCTCTTCCGTTATTGCGCCTCGCTTTGGCTGAATGGCGGGGTTCCTTATGTCGACTTCTTTGATCATAAAGGTCTTTATCATCTTGCCATTGACTTGATCGGGCTCTGGATCGGCGGCCGTTATGGCATCTGGTTCCTCGAGATCGTTTTCTATTGGGCCGACTTGATGATCCTCCTACCGAGCATCCGGCTTCTTTTCGGGGCTGAGCGCCGTTATCGGGTGGCCTTCTATTTGATTTTCATCGCGCTTCAGGCCTGCATTCTCGAAGGCAACCTCGAAGGCGAATGGGTTTTGCCGTTCGTTTCGCTCTTCGCGAGCGCTTACGTTTTCGGGATCGTCCAGCAAAAGCCCCGGGCCTTCTTGCTGGGCTCCTTCGCGATGGGACTCGATGTCGGGTTGGCTCTCAATTCCCGGCCCGTCGATGGGATCTATGGCGCCTTAGGGGCTTTTTTCTTCTTGATTTACAGCCTCAAGCATCGGCAGTTCCTCGCCCTCTTGGAGAATGCCTTGATCGCGATCGCGGGCTGCGCGATTCCGTTTGCGATCTTCTATCCTTTGGCGATCGCCCAAGGCTTTGAGGATTTGATGGTCAAGGCGATCTTCGTCCAGAGTTTCTCCTATCTTTTGAATTCCTTCTCGGGTATCACCCTTCTCGTCTGGGGCTACAAAATCGAAGCGTTGGCCGTCGCGGCCTTGCTCGGCTTATTCTTTTTCTTTGAGCGCCGCGAGGTGCCTGAGCAAGGCGATTTGAGCTTCTTTTTCTTCTTCGTCGGGGTGGCCGCCGATCTGATTTTCTTCGTGATCTTGGGCTATGGGCATTATTTCCAGTCCGGGTTTGGCTTCGTCAGTTTGGCCCTCCTTTATGGCTTCAGCCATTGGCCGAAGATCAAAGTGGGGGCTTCCCTCCGTTTCGTCAGCGCGTTCTTGGTTATTTTCTTGGCGGGGGATCTTGGCTATTTCAGCATCGTTTACTACACTCCGGAAGGCCTCAACGGCTATTCCTATAGCGAGACTCAGGAGATGGCGAAAACAATCGTGGCGATGAAAGAACAGGGGGCGGGCGAAAAAGGCAGTGTTTTCGCCATCGATCTCGATTGCGCCTTCTATATCCAAGGCGATTTCGTGGTGAATGAACGCTATTTGGCTTTCCAGAAAAACTGGTGTCGCGATAATCCTGCCGTCGAAGGCGAGGTGCGCAATTATCTTTCCGGCGATTTGCCTGGCAAAACGCAGCCCAAATGGCTTTTGGTCAGCAAAGAATCGGGCAGTCTCGATCGTTTCGTGGATGTGATCAATGTCGATTACACCGTTTCGCACACCCTCTCGAATTCCGTGGCTTGGGTCTACACCCTGAACGCCTAGCTTTTTCCCTTGCTTTCAAACGCTCTCGCGACTATGATAACTATCGCGTCCTTTAGGACGCTACGCAGGCTCCGCTGACTTTGTCACAAGCCATGAACCTGAAGAGAAACCATTACCGAAGGAGGAAGAAATTCAATGAATACTCATCTCGTTGAAGACGTTACTTCCCGTCAGATTCGGCACGACATTCCTGAGTTTTCGAGCGGCGACACCATTCGGGTGTATGTCCGGATTATCGAAAACAAGAAGGAGCGCATTCAGGTCTACGAAGGCGTTGTCATTCAGCGCCGGGGCCATGGTGTGAGCGAGACCTTCACGGTTCGCAAAATCTCCAGCGGCATCGGTGTGGAACGCACCTTCCCTCTCAATTCGCCCGCGCTGAGCAAGGTTGAACTTGTGAAGCCCGGCCACGTTCGGAGGGCTCGGATCCACTATATGCGCAACCTTCAAGGCAAGGCCGCCCGTATCAAAGACGTGGAGCAAGTCGAAGCGTCCGCTAAAGACGCTAAGTAATATCCACTCTAGTGACAAGAAGACTTCCCTAATAAGGAAGTCTTTTTTTACGCTCGCGCGTTGCGTTACGAGCAACCCGACCCTATAATTTGTCGGTATGCTTCAGCATGATGTCATCACCTCGGAAAGCGAGCTCTCGGCCTTAGGGAGCAAGAAGAAGAGCAAAACGAAACGGGTTTTCGGGATCATCGGCGAGAGTTTGCTCCTCGTCCTTTTCACCCTTGTTCTTTCCATCTCGGGCCAAATCACCTACGATTACACCCGTTATTCGACCTTCTTCGTGAATGGCATGAGCATGTATCCGACCCTCAATAACACCGCCTACGCGATCGGGGCCGATGGAACGGTCCATACCGGCGGGGCCAACGACAGCCTTGGCGTTCTTTATCAATGGAAGAATTTCACCAATTCCTCGGTCACGTATTATTGCGACTATGGAATGTTCGATGGCAAAGGGGATTACCTCAAGAATCTCAAGCGCTTCGACATCGTCGTCACCTATTTCAAGGACGACATGAAACTCAATTCCGACGGCCATTACGTCGTCAAGAGCACCCTCGATAACGGCCAGGTGCCCGATCTTAAGATCAAACGGCTGATCGCCCTTCCCGGCGAGACCTTCCGTTTCGATGCTTCGGGCGATCTCTATCTTCTGAACGAATCGACATCCAAGTTTGAGCTGCAATCTCAGAGCTTCCTTGACCCGGGCATTGCGATCAATCCGGATTGGAAGAAACAGACGGTCTCCCAGGGCGCGGGCAAAGCCTGGACCTCCGAGCTCGGAATGACCTTAGGCAAAGACGAATATTTCGTCTGCGGCGATAATCGGCTCAACAGCAACTCGAACGATTCCAGGGCCCTCGGGGCAATCCCCGGCGATGCGATCCAAGGTCGGGCGGTCACGGTGATCGGGCGCTGTTCATTCCGTTATTACAGCGAGACGAAATCGGAATACCATGCCTTATGGAATTCTTATAAGATGCCCTGGCAACTGGAGTGGCTATGATCCAAGAGAAGAACGTTCATTATTTCCCGGGCCACATGGCCAAAGCGCTCGATAACCTCGCTCCTTTCATCAAAGCCTGTGACATCGTGGTGGAGGTGGCGGACGCCCGAGCCCCCCTTTCGTCGCGAAACCCTGTCTTCGAGAAGATGATCGGCGAGAAGCCCCATCTTCTTTTGCTCTCCAAATCCGACTGGGCCGATCCGGAAGTGACCGGGCGGTGGCTTGGCTATTATCAGACGAAGAACCTGCCGGCCTTGGCCGGGGATCTTAAGCGCGAAAGCTTGCTCAAGCGGCTGACGCTTTTGGCGGAACCTTTGGTCTTAAAGAAACGGGAAAAAGAAAAGAAAATGGGGATGAAGCCCCAGCCTCTTCGCCTCTTGATCGCTGGCATCCCAAACGTCGGCAAAAGCACTCTCATCAATAACCTCGCCGGCCATAATGTCGTCAAGGTGGCCAACCGGCCAGGCGTGACCCGGGCGGAGCAATGGATCCGTCTCTCCAACGATTTCGTTTTGCTCGATACCCCGGGGATCCTCCCGATGAACTATCCGGATGGCTCCCAAGCGGTGCGGCTCGCCTTATTGGGCTCGATCAAAGAAGAAGTGCTGCCCAATGACGATTTGGCCCGGGCTTTGTTGGCTTATCTCCGTCAAAATTATCCTTGCTCTTTGCAAAACCGCTACGGAATCGCCAACCTCGAAGGGGTTGATGTCGACGCGGTCCTTCAAACGATCGCCGAGAAGCGGGGCTCTTTGCTCCAAGGCGGCGTCCCGTCGCTCGATAAAGCGGCCTTGTCCTTGCTCAAAGATTATCAAGATGGCTTATTGGGCCGTCTCAGCCTTGAGGATTGCTGATGCTCGTCAAAGAACGGGAGTTCTATTCGCCCGAGGTCAAACTCATCGTCGGGCTTGACGAAGCCGGACGCGGCCCTTTGGCAGGCCCTCTTTATTGCGCGGCGGTGGTCTTTGATCCTTCTTACGAGAATGAGGAGATCAACGATTCGAAGAAGCTGAGCCCCAAGAAACGGGAAGCCCTCTATGACGTGATCATCAAAAACGCTTTAGCTTACGCGGTCGTCTCCGCGAGCGTTGAGGAGATCGACAAATACAACATTCTCGAAGCGGATAAACGGATCATGGAGAAGGCGCTCACCTTGATTAACGCTCCCTATGATCTCATCATCACCGATGACGTGCCGCTTCACCATCCAAACAAGCCCTTGATCTCGATGATCAAAGGCGATGCCCAATGCCTCAATGTCGCTGCGGCCTCCATTTTGGCCAAGGTCTCAAGGGACCGCTATATGGACGAGCTCGATAAAAAATACCCGGAATATGGTTTTAAGAAACATAAGGGCTACGGAACCGCTCTCCACCTCGAAGCGCTCAGGAAATATGGGCCGATTGAGGGGGTTCACCGCAAGACTTTCCGTCCGGTGAGCGATTATTATTTGAAGCAGGAAACGCTTTTCTAGGGCACAAAAGCCCAAAAACACCCTACTAGATATGTGGAGGTGTTTTTTTATGACAGGTCAGGAAGCGCTGGTGGCGTTGGCTTTGAAGTACAAGGGCGATTGGGACAAGATGGTCCAGGGGGTCAAGAGCCATGAATGCTTTGGCTCAGAGGCGGATGAGAAGGCCGTCAAGGCGGTGGATTGCCCCTATGTGACCTTGATCGATAAGGCTTATCCCGAATCGTTTAAGCATTGCTTTCGGCCGCCTTTGGTCCTTTTTTATCGGGGCGATATCAGTCTCTTGAAGGACGAAAACAAGTGTGTTTCCTATATTGGTTCGCGCTTGGCGAGTCCCTATGGGCTTGAGTGCGCCCGGAATTTGGCGGGTGGCTTGGCCAAAGAAGGCTTCGTGATCGTGAGCGGGCTTGCGATGGGGATCGATGCCGCGGCGACCGAAGCCGCCCTCGATGCCGGCGGGAAGGCGGTGGGGGTGCTTGGGTGCGGAATCGACCGCTGCTACCCCGATTCGAGCGTGCCGCTTTACGAGCGGCTCAAGAAAGAAGGGCTTGTCATCAGCGAGTATCCTTTTCGGACTCCACCCGATGGCGAGCACTTTCCCCATCGGAATCGGATCGTGGCGGCCGCCTCGAAAGGCATCATCGTGGGGGAGGCTTCCAAAAAGAGCGGGACCCTCATCACGGTCGGCTATGCCCTCGGCTTCACCAAGGAGATCGGTTGCGTCCCTTACCAGGCGGATGCCGACAGCGCGTGCAACATCCTGATCAAGGAAGGCGCGGCCATGATCGAGAACCTCGACGACGCGAATTTGCTCATGGGTTATACGCCCCCGGAAAAAGAAGAGGAGTAAATCTTTACCTTTTGCCCTTATAAATATTCTTATTTATATATAAGGAAAAGCGAGCCGCATTATTTGACAAGGCGATTTTTCGTCCCTATATTAAACCGCGAAAAAAGGAACTTCCATGAAACTGGTTATTGTTGAGTCACCAAAGAAATGCGAAACGATCGCCCACTATCTGGGCGGCGATTACAAGGTTATGGCCTCCCAAGGTCATATTCGGGATCTTTCGACGAAAGGAAAAGGCGGTCTCGGCATTGATGTCGACAATGATTTCAAGCCGGATTTCGTCATCACTCCGAGCAAACTCGGCATCGTCAAAGATCTGAAAAACGCGGCCTCGAAGGCCGATGAGGTCATTCTGGCAACCGACCCTGATCGGGAGGGAGAAGCCATTTCCTGGCACCTCGCCCAGGTTTTAGGGCTCGATGTCGAAAAGACGAAGCGACTCCAGTTCCACGAAATCACGAAGCCGGCGATCGAAGCCGCGATCAAGGCGCCGTCGCATATCGATATGAATCTCGTCAACTCGCAAGAGACCCGCCGGATGTACGACCGGATCATCGGTTTCAAGCTTTCGAGCTTGCTTCAGAAGAAGATGTCGAGCAAATCGGCCGGCCGCGTTCAAAGCGTCACCCTCAAGATGATCTGCGATAACGACGCCGAGATCAAAGCCTTCGTCCCGCAAGAATATTGGACGATCGATGTGGACTTGACCCTCAATGGCAAGACGGTGAGCGCCACCCTCGATAAGATCGATGGCAAAACCGCCGAAATCCATAATAAAGAAGAAGCGGATGCGATTCTCAAGCGGATTGGCGAGAGCCTTTCCGTCCTCTCGGTCGAAGCCGAGAAGAAGAGCGTTCCCTCGAAGCTTCCGTTCACGACCTCGACGATGCAGCAGGAAGCCTACAACCGTTATAAGTTCTCGACCAGCAAGACCCAGTCGATCGCCCAGCGCCTCTACGAAGGCATGGACATCAATGGCGAGCATGTTGGCCTGATCACCTATATGCGTACCGATTCGACCCGCTTGAGCGAAGACTTTTATTACGAGCACGCCAAGCCCTTCATCTTGGAGAAGTTCGGCCCTGATTACCTCGGCTTTATCAAGACCGGGAAGAAGAGCGATTTGGTTCAAGACGCCCACGAAGCCATCCGTCCGACCGGCACCCACCGGACTCCGGATCTCGTCGCCCGTTACGTCGAACCCGACGAAGCCAAGCTCTATCGTTTGATCTATGACCGGGCTTTGGCCTCGCTCATGAAAGATAAGATCGAAGAGCAGACGACCGCCCTCTTTGGCGCGAATGGCCTCGTTTTCAAGGCCACCGGCACCCGGACCTTGTTCAAAGGCTATGAGGCGATCTATGGCGACTTCGAGGATGACGACACGAAGCTTTTGCCCGAGATCAAACAAGGCGAGAGCTATGGCGTCGAGAAAGTCGACCCTGAGCAGAAATACACGAAGGCCCCGGCCCGCTACAGCGAAGCCAAGGTCGTCAAGATGATGGAAGAAAAAGGCATCGGTCGCCCGTCGACCTATGCTTCGACGATCAAGACTTTGATCGACCGTGGCTATGTCACCTCCAAAGGCGGCATTATCACCCCGACCGAGACTGGCTTACGGACCACTTTGGTTCTCAATAAGTACTTCCCGGAGATCGTTTCGACCGAATACACGGCCAACATGGAAGACAAGCTTGATGAGATCGAAGAGGGCAAGGAGACCAAACTCCAAGCCATGAACGAATTCTACAAGCCGTTCATCGAGAAATTCCTCAAGGTTCAGGATCAGATGTATAAGGATCCGGCCCAGCCGACGGGCGAGATGTGCCCTCTTTGCGGTTCGCCGCTCGTGGTGAAGAAGAGCCGTTATGGTTCTTTCATCGCCTGCTCGAACTATCCGAAGTGCAAATACATCAAGAAAGAGCCGAAAGTCGCCCCGAAAGAGACCGGCGAAATGTGCCCGGAATGCGGGAAACCGCTCGTCGAGCGCAAAGACCGGAAGGGCAATACGTTCATCGCCTGCAGCGGCTATCCTGCCTGCCACTATATCAAAGGCCAGGAGAATAAACCGGCGGCGGAGAAAAAGACTTACACCGAAGCGGATTGGGTCAAACCCTGCCCGCAATGCAAGACGGGTCACTTGGTCGTCAAACGCGGCCGCAAAGTCGATTTCCTCGGCTGCACCAACTTCCCGAAATGCCATTATCACGAGTGGATTGACGATAAATCCAAAAAGGGCGAGGAGAAAAAATGACGGCGCTTAAAAGCGTCACGATCATCGGAGGGGGCCTCGCGGGCAGCGAGGCCGCCTTTTTCCTTTTGAAGAAAGGCTATGCCGTCGAGCTTTTTGAGCGGCGGCCGAAGGTCGATGACGGAGCCCATGTGACGCCTTATTTCGGTGAGCTTGTCTGCTCGAATTCCCTCAAGAGCGCTCGGCTCGACAATGCCTGCGGACTCCTCAAGGAAGAGATGCGCAAGCTCGATTCGCTCACGATGGAAGCAGCCAAAATAAGTGAAGTCCCTTCGGGGAACGCCCTTTCGGTCGACCGCGATCTTTTCGCCAAAGCCATCACGGAGAAACTAAAATCCTTTCCGCTATTCCACGTCCATGAAGAAGATGTTTTGAACCTTCCTACCTCGGGGGAGACGATCATCGCGACCGGCCCGCTTACTAGCCAAGGCCTTTTGGAATCCTTTCAGAGTTTGCTTGGCGAAAAGAGCCTTTCCTTCTTCGACGCCTCGGCCCCGATCATCGCCAAGAGTTCGATCGATTTCTCAAAAGCCTATTACAAATCCCGGTTTGAGCAGGGGGATAGCGCCTATATCAATTGCCCTTTCACCCGCGAGGAATACACCACCTTCGTGACGGAGCTCGTCGGCGCCAAGAAAGCCCTCGTCCACGAATTTGACACCCATTATTTCGAAGGCTGTCTGCCGCTTGAAGTCATGGCCGCCCGAGGCATCGAGACGCTTCGCCATGGCCCGCTCAAGCCGTTTGGCCTTGAGACGCCAGAGCACCCGATGCCCTACGCCGTCGCCCAGCTTCGCCAAGATACCGTCCTCGGGGATTATTACAACCTAGTCGGCTTCCAAACCAATTTGACTTATCCGGAGCAGAAACGGGTCTTTTCATTGATTCCGGGCCTCGAGCATGCGGAGTTTCTCCGCTATGGGCTCATGCACCGGAATGCCTACTTGGATGCCCCCAAAGTGCTCCAAGAGGATTTATCCCTGCAAAAAGCACCTCATTTGACCATCGCTGGCCAGCTCTCGGGCGTCGAAGGCTACGTCGAAAGCGCCGCCCTTGGAATCGTCGCAGGCATTAATGTCTATCGAAAACTGGAAGGCAAATGCTTCCTTCCGGTCCCTCAGGAGACCGTTTTGGGCGCTCTTATCGCCTACATCCTTCATGCCTCAAGCGCCTATTTCGAGCCGATGAACGCCAATTGGGCCCTCATGCCCACTTCGAAGAAAGAGAACCGCGAAGAAACTGTCGTCACTTCGCTCCGTGCGATAGAATCGTATGGGAGAGAGGCGAATGAATAAGGCCGAGCAGGAATATCTCGATTACCTGAGCTACGAAAGGGGTTATTCCCCGAAAACAATCGATTCCTACCAGCGGGACATCGATAAGTTTTTCGTTTTTCTCGCCACCAACGAAGTCACCTTTTCCGACGCGAAGAAACAAACGGTCCGGACCTGGCTCGCCGAAGAGCTCGGCCAAGGGATCTCAGCCCGAAGCTGCCAAAGACGGATGTCGGCCCTCCGAGGTTTTTACGCCTTTGCGGTCAAGCGCCGCTACGTGAGCATCAACCCCTTCAGCATGGTTCATGCGCCCAAGAAGCCGATTCGCTATCCCAAGGGCTTGACCCTCGAGGAAGTCGAAGCGCTTTTTAACGCCAATTCGAGACGCACCGATCCGCTCAAAGTCCGCGACCAGGCGATCCTTGAACTTCTTTATGCCTCGGGCATGCGGGCCAGCGAACTGGTCAATCTCACCTACCGGCAGATCGATTACCGCTCCCGAATGATCCGGGTTTTCGGCAAGGGGCGGAAGGAAAGGCTCGTTCCGTTTAGCGAAACCGCCAAGATCGCGATGGATTACTACTTCAAAAACCAACGGGATTCCTTATTGGCCCATCGGAAGAACCCGATTCCGGTCGATGCTTTCTTTGTCTCGAATAACGGCCGGAAATTGACGGTTCGGGGTCTCGAATACATCCTCGAGGAAGTCCAAAGCAAAACCGGGATCTACTATGGCCTCCATCCCCATGAGCTCCGCCATACCTTCGCCACCCATCTTCTCGAAGGGGGAGCGGATCTTCGCTTGATTCAGGAACTCCTCGGCCACGCCTCACTCAACACCACTCAGGTCTATACCCATGTGAGTGCAAAGGCGATGAAGCAAGAATATGAAGAGCACTTCCCGCGAAATGGGAAGAAATAGCTCTTTTTCCTCGGCCATCCGTCTTCTTTTTCGATTTTGTCCTCAAAAAAGCCCAAAAACGCCCAAACTGGCGCTTTTTTTCTCGTCTTCTCGATGGTATAATCCTCCTCGGCTGTTTTCCTACGGAAACAGTTAATACGCACCCCGCGGATTCAGCGCCGTGTTCCCTTCTGGGCGAAAATGCTTAAAAATCGGAAGGGTGGTCAGCTGTTCGAAACGAGGGAGGCTTAAACAAATGGAGGTCACCAAAATGAGTGACGAAACAAAGACTGTGGCAGTCGCGACTGCCCCGGCTCCGGCTACTGCGCCGGCTGCCCAAACTGCCGCCCAACCGACGATGGCTCAGGTCATGCACGACCCGAACGCGCCGATCATGACGATGAAGAAGCTTCTCGAAGCCGGTGTCCATTTCGGACATCAGACTCGCCGTTGGAATCCGAAGATGGGCCGTTTCATCTATGGAGCCCGCAATGGCATATACATCATCGATTTGACCAAGACTTGCTCCTGCGTCAACGACGCTTACAAGAAATTGAAGTCGATCGTCGATGAAGAAGGCAAAGTGCTCTTCGTTGGCACCAAGCCGGCTGCTCAGCAGATCATCATCGATGAGGCTACCCGGAGCGGCAGCTTCTATATCTCGCACCGTTGGCTCGGCGGAACGCTCACGAACTTCCGCACGATCCTCGGCCGCATCAAGTATCTCAAAGATCTCGAAGCCATGGAGGCTGATGGGACTTGGGACAAGATGCCGAAGAAGGAAGTCGCCATTCTCAAGAAAGAGAAAGAAAAACTCTCGCGCAACCTCGAAGGCATCAAAGAAATGCGGCGCCTTCCGCAGGCCCTTGTCGTTGTCGATCCGTCGATTGAGCACAACGCCGTCGCCGAAGCGCGCAAGCTGAACATCCCGGTGTTCGGCATCTGCTCGACTTCCGATGATCCGGAGACCGTTGATTTCCCGATCCCGTCCAACAATGACGCCCCGAGCGCCATCAAACTTCTTGTCGCGGTCATGGCCGATGCCGTGGTCGAGAGCAAGGGTGGCGAGACCGCGATTGCTTACACCAAAGATCAAGGCGAAGAAGCAACGATGAAGGATGCGATCCGTTCCGCGGATATCGCGAACGAGCAGCGCAAAGCCGCCCTTCGTCAACAACGCAAAGAGCGCGAAGAGCGCTATCTCAAGATGCAGGCTGAGCGTCAGGCTCGCTATGCTTCGCAGAACGGCGCCCCGGTCAGCAATGTTGCCCCGGCCGCTGTCCCGGAAGACGCCAAAGCCGATGACGACGCCAAGGATGAAGGAGACAATAAATAATGGCTGATAAGAATACCATCGAACTCATCAAGGCCCTCCGGGAAAGAACCGGCGCGGGCATGATGGATTGCAAACACGCCCTCGAAGAGAACGCCAATGACCTCGAAAAGGCCGTTGACTGGCTCCGCGAAAAGGGCATCGCCAAGCAGGCGAAACGTGCCAACCGCACGGCCGCCGAAGGCCTCACCCGCGTCAAAGTTTGCCCGAAATGCGGCAAAGCGGCGCTCGTCGAAGTCAATTGCGAGACCGATTTTGTCTCGGGCAGCGACAAGTTCATCGCGTTAGCGAACGGCCTTGTCTCCTCGATGCTCGAAAACGAGCCGAAAGATCTTGAAGCCGCCAAGGCAGCCAATTCCCAGCTTCTCCAAGACACCGCGCTTGCGGTCGGCGAGAAAGTCGATTTCCGTCGTTTCGCCATCATCACCCCGAAAGCGGGTCAAGTCATTGGCTCTTACATCCATATGGGTGGCAAGATCTCGGTGGCGGTCCTCGTTGAGGGCGGCGATCAGGATTTCGCCAATCAGCTTGCGATGCACATCGCGGCCAACTCTCCGCTCTACGTTGAATTAAAAGACGTTCCGGCGGATGAGAGAGCTCGTGAAAAAGCCGTTGCCCTCGAAGAGGTCAAGGCTGATCCGAAGCTTCAGAGCAAACCCGAAGCGGTCAAAGACCACATCGTCGAAGCCAAGGTCGACAAAGTCCTCGGACAGAGCTGCCTCGTGCTTCAGCAATACCTTCTCGATGAGAGCAAGACCGTTGGTCAAGTCCTCACGGAGAAAGGCGCCAAGGTCATTTCCTTCGTCCGTTATCAAGTCGGCGAAGGCATCGCCAAGGATCCCTCGCAAGAGAACTAATGCAATTAACGCGCACCAACCCTGCGCGTTTTTTGTATAATGAGAACCATGAAAGCAAAATATCAAACCGTCATCCTCAAACTGTCAGGCGAAGCCCTCGCGGACAGCGGTGACAAAACGATTTTCGATCAGAAGAAGCTCCAGGCGATCGCGGACACGGTCGTCAAAGCCGCTGCCTTAGGCGTCCATATCGGCGTCGTGGTGGGGGCGGGCAACATTTGGCGGGGCCGCCTCGCCGAGAAAGTCGGCATCGAGCAAGCCACAGGCGATTATATGGGCATGCTGGGCACGATCATTAACGCCCTGGCGCTTCAAAGTGCCTTCGAAGAGAAGGGCTTGGACACCCGCGTGATGTCGTCCATCAACGTGCCGCAGGTCTGCGAGCCTTACATCCGCCGCAAAGCGGTTCATCACCTCAATAACGGCCGGATCGTCATCTTCGCCGGCGGAACGGGCAATCCGTTCTTCACCACCGATAGCGCGGCGACCTTACGGGCGCTTGAAGTTGGAGCCGATGCGATTCTCATGGGCAAAAACGATGTCGAAGGGGTCTACGATTCCGATCCCCGCAAGAATCCGAACGCCCATTTCCTCAAACACCTGACTTATCAGGAAGTCGTCGAGAAGAAGTTGGGGATCATGGATCTCACGGCCGTCGCGATGCTCGAAGAGAGCAAAGTCGTGATCCACGTCTTCAATATGGATAACCCCAATAACCTCTTGGATGTCTTGCAAGGCAAGGATTTGGGGAGCACAATCTCCAAGGAGTGAATTTATGGATGCATTAGCGTTAGAAGCCCAAGACAAGATGGGCAAGTCAATCGAGTCGTACGAAGGTGCCCTTCGCAAATTGCGGAGCGGCCGCGCCAATCCGGCGATCCTTTCGGGGATCATGTGCGATTACTATGGCGACAAGATGGATATCTCTTCCCTCTGCGCCATTTCGATGCCTGAGCCGCGTCAGTTGCTCGTTCGCCCGTATTCCCGCGAAGACCTCAAGACGGTCGCCGCGGCGATCGGCGCCGCCAATATCGGCGTGAACCCGCAAGTCGAAGCGGATGCGATTCGCATCATCATCCCGCCGCTCACCGAGGATGTCCGCAAAGACATCGCCAAGCAAGCCAAAGGACTTTCGGATGAAGCCAAAGTGGCGATCCGCAACATCCGCCGCGACTACCTTGATTTGCTCAAGGAAGACGATTCGATGTCGGACGACTACAAGGAACGGGTCGAAGACGATATCCAAAAGATCGTCGATGACACCAACAAGAAGATCGACGCGATCCTTGCCGAGAAACAGCAAGAGATCATGACGATCTGATTCGATTCGCGAAATCTATGCAAAACCCCATCGGATTGATGGGGTTTTGTTTTTATAAGCTTAGGCTTCCATCCGTGCAAACGATGGTTTTGAGCGTGGCATCCTTCCAGTTCTCACCAAGGGTGACTTTGGCCCAATCGCTCTTCGTTCCGCCATAGGTGACGCTCGAAAGAAGCGGGCACTCGGAGAAGACACCTACCCCGAGGCTCGTGAGGACGTTCGGGAGAACGACTTTGCTCAAAAGCGGATTCTTGCTGAAGGCGTAGTCACCCCAAGAGGAAGTGGCCCCGCTAATGGAACTATTGCCCATCGCGAAAGTGGTCAAAGACGATAAGCCTTCGAAGGCATAGGCACCGATTTTCGTGTAATAACGTTCCGCGTAGAGCGCGGTGATTTGTTTTTCTTTGGCATCATGGGCGAAGAGGTTGCTCCCCGAGGCGCAATCCTCGCTTCCGGTGACGTAATAGGCATTATTGCCGCTCTCTTCATTCGCCCAAGCGTAGGGGAGAACGAGGGTGGTGGCTTCTTCGGAAAGGACTTGAACGAGTTTGAGTGAAAAGGAAGGCGTGCTTCCATCGGTATAGACGAAATCCCAAGCACCGCCTTTGGTGATTTTCTTGCCATCTTTATCGAAAAAACCTTGGACGAGGGTTCCGGCATCCGCTTGCTCGGTGGTCGTATTCTTCTTGCTCGCTTCGGTAAAACCGATGGCCAAGAAGGTGGTCATGAGCGAAACGACGACGCCTAAAGCGACAAGAAAACCGATCAGGCCTTTTTTGCTTTTCGCCGTCAGCGTTTGAGTTTGATCTTCTATAGAAGGAACCGTCTCCGAAATCGGAGTCACAGCGCTCTCAGGCGTTTTGGGCTCACTCGGGGTCTCGTTTTTCTTTTCTTCGCTCATAGCATTCATTCTACACAGGAATCGGCCTAAGAAAAGAAAAAGCCGATGCCTTTCCCCGCTTTTCTTCCCTTTGGGAAGTCTTTTGGAAATAAGGGGTATCGGGCGAGCGCTTCTTTGATATATAATCAACTCCGTGAAGCAAGCGCCGTTTGTCTTAACCAAAAAATGCGACCATGTCGCTTTTATCATGGATGGGAACGGCCGCTGGGCCAAAGCGCGCGGATTGCCCCGATATTTAGGCCACAAAGAAGCCTGCAATCGCATCATTGAACTCTTTGAAGTGTGCCGGGAATTCCATATCAAGACGATGTCCTTCTACGCTTTCAGCACCGAGAACTGGAATCGGCCCCAAGACGAGATCGATCATTTGATGGATTATCTTGAGGAATTCTTCCATAAACAAATCGACTATCTCGATTCGGTCGGAACGCGAATCGAAGTCTCGGGCGATCTCAGCCGAATTCGGGAACAGACGCGCCTCGTTTGCTTTGATGCGATCAATCGGACGAAAAACAACACGAATTGGATTATCAATATCTGCCTGAACTATGGCGGACGGGATGAGCTCGTCCGGGCGGCGAAGAAAGTTGCCGTAGACTACAAAGAGGACAAGTTGAACCTCGATGATCTCAATGAATCAACCTTCAAGAATTACTTCTGGGTCAAGGATCTTCCGGATGTCGATCTCATGATCCGCACCTCGGGCGAAGAGAGGCTCAGCAATTACCTCCTTTACCAAAACGCTTACGCCGAATTTGTCTTCACCCCGGTGAAGTGGCCCGATTTCAAACGGGATGCTTTCATCGATTGCTTACGCGAATACCAAGAAAGGAATCGCCGTTTCGGCGGGCTAAAAAATGAGTAACCACAACCCCCAAATGAATCCGATTACACCCGAGCAGAAAGCCTCGCTTCGCTCCCGGCTTATCGTCGCGGCGATTTTGATCGTCCTTATTGTTCCATCTTTCTTTGTCGGCCAATGGCTTTTCTTTGGCATCGTGGCGATTTTCCTCGCCTTGGCGACGACCGAGATGATCATGGCTCCCCACAAGCCTTACAAGTGGTATGTCTATCTTTTGACGTATGTGTTGGTCTTTTCTTACGTTTATTGGTTTGTCTTCAAGGGCAATTTCGGGGCGTTGATCGAAGCGAGGCATAGCGGCCAGCATTACACGTTCTCTTTGGAGAACTATTTCCGGACTTTGGATATCTCCATCGTCGGGATTGCCTCCTCGATTTTCCTTTATTGCCTGATGGGCATTCTGGACAAGAGCTTTTCCTGGGGGGATGTGGCTTATTTTGTTACCTTTACCATCCTTCTTGGCCTTGGATTCCAGTCGTTCTTCTTCTGCCGTTATTATCCGTTCTATATGTTCGGCAGCAATCCGACTTTCTCTGCCCAAACCCATTGGTATGGCGGGATCAGCGGAGCGGATTTGGTTCTAACGGATCTCTTCAAATACCTGAGCTCTTCGGCCTTGCTCTTCTTCGTGATTCTCATCACATCCATGAATGATGCCGGGGCCTATTTCGTCGGCAGCGCTTTTGGCAAACACAAGATGAACGAACGGATTTCCCCTCATAAAACGTGGGAAGGCTTCTTCGGCGGCTGGATCATCGGAGCCGTTTCTGGTCTCATCTTTGGCTTGGTCATCACCTTCTTGGGTTACCCGATGCTGCCGACTTTAACAAGCGACACCTGGTATTGGGTCGCTGCCTTGGCGGTCGTTCTCCCGCCCATTTCCGATTTGGGGGATTTGTCTTTCAGCATGATCAAGCGGAATTTCGGGATCAAGGACTATGGCAATATCCTCAAAGGGCATGGCGGCATCGTGGACCGGGTCGGAAGCGATATGTTCACCTGCATCTTCACTGCCGTTGTTTTGATCTTCATCACGAATGGATGGAACTTCTTCGTCAAGTGATATGAGAAAAGTCATTTTGCTCGGGGCTTCCGGCAACATTGGAAGCCAATCGCTCGACCTCTTCGAAGCCGACAGGACTTCGTTTGAGCTCGTCGGTATTTCCGTAGGGCATCACGTTGAGAAGATCGAAGGGATCCTCGCTCAATTCCCGACGATCAAAGCGGTTTGCGTCGAAGAAGAGAACGACGCGGAATCCCTGCAAAAAGCCCATGGATCACTCAAAATCTATTGGGGTGATGATGGGCTGGTAAGCCTGATTCAGGAGAGCGATTGCGATATGGTCGAGAATGCCCTCGTCGGCTTCTCGGGCCTCGTTCCTTCCCTCACCGCTTTTCGGGCGAATAAGATCCTCTGCCTTGCCAACAAAGAAAGTTTGGTCGTCGGAGGCGAACTGATTCGTAAAATTCTGGGCCAAGGCCAAGGAAAACTTTATCCAATCGATAGCGAGCACGTCGCTTTGGCGAAGTGCCTTTCGAAGGTCAAACGCGAGGATGTCGAACGCCTTGTCATCACGGCTTCCGGCGGCGCTTTCCGAAAGCTCTCGCGGAACGAACTCACCAATGTCACTCCGGAGATGGCGCTTCAGCATCCCACCTGGAAGATGGGCGCTAAAATCACGATTGACTCCGCCACGATGATGAACAAAGGCTTTGAAGTGATCGAAGCTCATTATCTTTTCGATTGGCCAGTCGAGAAAATCGAAGTGCTCCTTCATGACGAAAGCGAGGTCCATTCGCTTCTTCTCATGAAAGACGGGACCTATTATGCCGATGTGGGGAAGCCGGATATGCACGGGCCGATCGCCTATGCCCTTTACGAAGGCAAAGCCCCCTTTGAAGTCCGCCACGAAAAAGGAATCCACGATTTCGGCGATTATCATTTCAAGGCCTTTGATCCGGTTCGTTATCCGGCGGTTCCGATGGCTCTCAAAGCCTTGCGGAACGGCGGGATCGAAACCACGGTCCTCAATGCGGCGAATGAAGAGGCAGTTCACCTGTTCCTCGAAGGAAAAATCCCTTTCTTGGACATTGAACATGCCTGTTCGTTGGCTTTAGCCAACTTTCCGAATATAATGAGGCCAACCCTCCGGGATATTCTGACGACGGATTCGCTCACGCGAATCTATGTCCGCCGCAAATTCGCTGGGTCAACGAAATAATGCAAATCTTCATCACGATCGTCATCCTGCTCGTCATGCTTGGCATCCTGGTGTCCGCCCATGAGGCCGGTCACTTGGTCATGGCCAAGGCTTTTAACGTGTATTGCCTCGAATATTCGATCGGCTTCGGCCCCAAGCTTCTCTCTTGGAAAAAGAAAACTGGGGAAACCCGTTTCTCGATTCGTGCCATTCCTTTGGGCGGCTATGTCTCGATGTTCGGCGAAGGCGTTGACCTCCCCGAGGGCGTTGTCGTTCCGCCTGAGCGGAGCCTCAATGGCGTTTCCGCTTGGAAACGTTCCTTGATCCTTTCGGCCGGCATTCTCGTGAATTTCTTTCTCTCGATGGTCTTCGTCGTCATTTACGCGACCTGCATCAAAACCTATTACACCTCGCAGCTCGTTTATACCGGGCTCGACGCGAATGGCCAAGAATTGGCCGATACCTCCGAACATGGCGAAGTTGCCTATTCTTTCTGGGTCAAAGGCAGCGTTGGCAATTACACCGTGCCCGATGAGAATACCCGGGTTTACAGCCCGTTTGGCTTTGCCAATAACAACACCGAATATTTTGTCGTGGATCCTGAAGCCAAGATCACCAACGGAGGCGTCACAACCTCCTATGTCGCTTGCTTCACCCCGACCTCGCTCAATGACAATAACTTCCTCAACAATTTGACCTTCTTCCCCCAGAAGGAAGCGTTCTATCCAAGCGCCCTCAATCAGGCGATGGGTTTGACCTCGTTCCCGGATTACGTCTTGGGCAAACGGGTTCTTGCCGCAGGCGATTCGCTTTCTTTAGAGGTGACTTTCATCGGTGTCGATAAGACCGCCGATCGGCCAGTCCGCGAGCAATTCAAAGCCCGAGTCAATAACGTCCATGAATATACGGCTGCCACCGAAGTGGTGGACCAGAGCGTCACCTTCAGCAACAACACCCTTTGGATCTATTCCTACCAGTATTACGCGCCGTTTGGCCAAGCCCTGAAGAACGCCTGCTATTACTACTCCCGTTATTTCACCGGGATCGGCGAGGGCTTCAAAGCGATTTTCTCCTTTGATTTCTCGAATTTGGGCTCGGTGGTGGCGATGGGCGGACTCCTCAATACCGAAAGCGCTCAGATCGGCTGGGGCCGCACGTTCTTCTTCTATGGCGGCTATCTTTCGCTCAACCTCGCGATCTTCAATCTTTTGCCTTTCCCTGGGTTGGATGGCTGGCAGCTTTTGGTGACGATCATCGAGAGTTCAGTCAATGGCTCGAAGCGTAAGAAGTGGGAGCGCGAAGAAAAAGCGAAGGCCAAGAAGACCCCAGCAGAAGCCGTGGTTGAACCCTCGGGTGAGAAAACCTTTGAAACGGCAAATGCTGCGAAAGAATATCAACCTTGGAAGATCAATGACAAGATCAAGAATACTGTTTCGGCGGTCGGTCTTGCCCTTCTCTTCGTCTTCGCGATTGCGATCACCATCAAAGACATCGTGAGTCTTTTCCGGTAAACCTCTATGCAGAACAAAATGGCTCGTTTCTTAAATTCTTTGGGGATTGCCGATCCCTCCATTTTCGATTTGGATTTCGAATTGGTCGGACGCGACAGCGCCAACCCGAAAAAAGTGATCATGGCCATCCGGAAGGACACCCCGTGGGAGTTCTCGCTCCTTGAGGAATTCCAAGCTGGTCTGTCGAGCGTCAAATACGATTACGCGATGCGCTTTTCCTACGCCGAGACCCCAAGCTTCGAATCGGTGGACCAGCTCTTTGAGGATTGGTATCTCTCCCATTATCATGGGATTCCGCCTTTCCAGCTTGTCCCTGGGGACGCCAATAAGATTCACGCCTTCATTCCCGAAGGGCTTTCCCAAGGGACGATGAAGGGGATCGTTGAGGATTTCAACGCGCTTTTGGCTTGGCTTTCTTATCCTTGCCAGGTCGATCTTGAAGAAGGCAACGCGCCGATTGAGCTCCCCAAGGATCCGAAGAAAGAAGCCGCTTCCGCCCAGATTCAGGCCAACGTCATCGCGACGAAACCGGCCGAAGATGAGGAAGAGACGAGCGAAGATGAGGATAAGGAAGACAAAGAAGAAGATGCGTGCGCTCCGAGTGCTGAAGAAGGCGAAACCAAGGCTGATGAGGGCGCTGAATCTTCCGATTCCGGGAGCGAAGAACTTCCGCCGGTCGATGAAGATGAAGCGGCTCACCAAGCCCAGATCGCCGATGCTGAGAAAGCCTATATGGCCGAACAGAAAGTCGCTCAACAAGCCTTTGCGAATTCTCGGGTTTTCATCCGAGGCGATTATAAAGCCTACGACACGATCGCCGAGCTTTTCGATGTGCCAGGCGGCAATGTCGAATTCAGTGGCAATCTTTACGCGACGAACTTCCGAGTCGGGCGCCGGGGCGGCCTCTACGGCACGATCGGCATCGGCGATGCCACGAGCGCGATTAACGTTCGGGCGATTGAATCCCGCAACGGGATGACCGCCGAGTTCCTCAATGCCCTCAAAGCGGGCGATGTCGTGAAAGTTCGGGGCGCGATCGAATTCGATAAGCGCACGAATGAGCGGCAGGTCTTTGCCCATTACATTGATATTTTGCCTCCTAAGCCCCTCCGGACGGATCCCTTCCCTGACAAACGGGTCGAACTCCATTTGCACACCAAAATGTCCGCGATGGATGGTTTAGGCGAGATCCAGGACTATTGCGATGTCGCGAAATCGATGGGCATGAAAGCCATCGCCGTGACCGACCATGGCGTCATCCAGTCGTTTCCGGCCGCCGAAAGCGCCGGCAAGAAGACCGGCTTGAAGATTCTTTATGGCTGCGAATTCTACATGTTCGATTTCCCCACCTATGTTTTTAATCCGGCCCCGATCGAACTTCGGAAAGCACGCTATTGCGTGTTCGACTTCGAAACCACCGGCTTAAGCTCCCGTTACGACCATCCGACTGAGTTTGGCGGTGTTATCGTCGAAAACGGTATGATCACGAAACATTTTGATCAGTTCATCAACCCGGGTGTTCACATCCCGGAGATGATCACGGCGAAGACCCACATCGACGATTCAATGGTCAAAGACGCACCCAGCGAGATCGCTGCGGCCAAAATCCTTTCGGATTTCATCGGCGATGCGGTTCTTGTGAGCCACAACGCTCCTTTCGATGTCGGCTTCCTTAACGCGATGCGCGCCAAAGCGGGCATGCCGCCGATCACGAATCCGGTCATCGATACTTTGGCTCTCTCACACTATCTCTTCCCGGAGGCCGCCCGCCATACTTTAGGCGCCTTAAGCCGCAACTTGAATTTGGATGTTTATGATGAGTCGGACGCCCACCGTGCCGACTACGATGCCGAGGCGTTGAATAACGTCTGGCAAACCATCATTCCGATCCTGACCAAAACCAACGAGCATTTGACCCAAGCGGATCTGCAAAACTTGGTGTCAACCAACCAGAATATTTTCAAGCATCTTCGCTCCTACCATATGGTGGCGATCGCCAAGAACCAAGCCGGGCTCAAAGCCCTCTATCGTCTCATCAGCGATTCGCACACGACTTTCCTTTCGGCTGGGAGTCTTCCAAAGATCTCAAGAGGCGAGTTGATTCAGTATCGGGAGAACCTCCTTTTCGGGTCGGCTTGCTTCAATGGCGAGATTTTCGAAATCGGCTGCAACAAAGCCCAAAAAGAACTTGAGAAGGCGATGTCCTTCTATGATTACATCGAAATCCAGCCGCCCGAGAACTATTCCTGGCTCGTGAACATGGGCGAACTGACCCAAGATCGCCTCATGACCGTCCTCGAAACCATTGTCGACACGGCCGATGGGCTTCATAAACGGGTCTGCGCGACCGGCGATTGCCATTATGTGAATCCGGAAGATAAGATCCTCCGCGATATTTATATTGCTCAAAAGGCCCTTGGCGGGGGTAACCACCCCCTCAATCCGGCCCGCCGCGACAAGATGGCGAAGGCTTTCCCGAACCCCGATCAGCATTTCCGCTCAACCGAGGAGATGATGGCTGCCTTCCGTCCTTTCTTAAGCGAAGAGAAATGCCATGAGATCGTGGTGGACAACACCAACTGGGTCGCTGACCAGGTCGAGCCGATTCAGATTCTCAAGGATCACTTGTATCCGCCTTCGGCCAACTTGCCCAATTCCGATGTCAAACTTCGGGAAATCATCAACGAGAACATCCGGAAGACCTATGGGGATAACCCTGATCCGGCGATTCCCGCCCGCATCGAGCAGGAGCTCAAAGGAATTATCGCGAACGGTTATTCCGTTACCTATTACATCGCGCATTGTATTATCAAGAAAGCCAATGAAGAGGGCTATATCGTCGGCTCCCGCGGTTCGGTTGGCTCGTCTTTCGTTGCAACGATGTCGGGCATTACCGAGGTCAATCCTTTGGCCCCGCATTACCTCTGCCATAAGTGCCATCATTTTGAATGGGCTAATGACCCGAAAATCAAATCCGGCTTTGATTTGCCGGAGAAAAAATGCCCCGTCTGCGGGGAAACGATGGAGGGAAATGGACAGAACATCCCGTTCCAGACCTTCCTCGGATTCAACGCGGAAAAGGTTCCGGATATCGATTTGAACTTCCCAGCCGACTACCAATCCAAGGCCCACGCCTATACGCGAACCTTGCTTTCGACCCCCGAAGAGAATGAGAAGATCGCCAAAGGCGAATTCATCACGAGCCCGCACGTCATCCGCGCCGGAACGATCGCTACGGCCGAAGAGAAGAACGCTTTCGGTTATGTCCGCGGTTATTACGAACGGGTTCTTCATCAAGAATGGGGCACTGTGAATAAGGCCTGGGCGGCTTATTTGGCGGCGCGCTGCGCAGGCGTTAAGCGCACGACGGGCCAGCACCCGGGCGGCATCGTCGTCATTCCCGCCGATATGGATATCTTCGATTTCACACCGTATCAGCACCCGGCCGATGATCCGAACGCGGATTGGCTGACAACCCATTACGAATTTGCGAGCATGCACGATTCCGTTTTGAAGCTCGATCTTTTGGGCCACGTTGACCCGATGGCGCTCCGCATGATGTCTTTGCTCACGGGCGTCGACATCCGCTCGATTCCGATGAATGATGAAAAGGTTCTTTCGCTTTTCTCTTCGCCCAAAGCGTTGGGTCTCAAGCAAAATCCGCTCGATTTCAAGACTGGGGCCATCGCTCTTCCGGAATTCGGCACCAGCTTCGTCCAAGGGCTTCTTGAGGAGGCTTTGCCTCATACCTTCAATGACTTGCTCATCATCTCGGGATTAAGCCATGGCACCAACGTCTGGAACGATAACGCCGAAGCGCTCATCAAGAACAAGACGACGACCCTCCAAGGCGTCATTGGCTGTCGTGACGATATCATGAACGACTTGATCGGCTATGGCATTGACAATTCCAAGGCCTTCAAAATCATGGAATATGTTCGTAAGAACAAAGTCGGCAAGCCGCTTAAACAAGAAGATATCGATGAGATGAAGAAGCATAACGTTCCGGATTACTTCATCGAAAGCTGCAAGAAGATCCGTTATCTTTTCCCACGCGCTCACGCCACGGCTTACGTGATGGGGGCCGTTCGCGTTGCCTGGTTCAAGATCTATAAGCCGCTTGAGTTCTACGCGACCTATTTCACCGTGCGCTGTGACAAATTCGATGTCGAAGTCATGACCTGGCCGCTCAATAAGATTGTTGATGAGATCCATCGGTTACAGGATGCGAGCAAGAACCTCGGTGCGATGTTCAAAGACCGCTTTGGCGAGAGCCGGAAATATACGGATAAGGACGATGAGGTCTTGAAGACCTTGATCGCCGCGGCCGAGATGGTCGATCGAGGCTATCACATCAAAAATATCGATTTGATGCGCTCTTTGGGAAGCGATTGGGTGGTGGACGCTCCAAACAACGCCATCATTCCGCCTTTCAGCGTCATTTCAGGATTGGGCGCGGCTGCGGCCGACACGGTTGTCACGGCCCGCAAAGATGGTCCTTTCATCTCGATCGAAGACTTGCGCGATCGGACAAAACTGAGCCAAACCGATATTGAAACCCTCCGAAAGCTCGGGGTTCTTGACAAGATGGGCGAAACAAACCAGATGACTCTCTTTTAATTCCGTTTTCGAAGTGGTATATTACCACGTGCGAGAAAACTCTCGCAACGTCGGGACATGGCACAGTTGGTAGTGCGCTTGGTTCGGGACCAAGAGGTCGCGGGTTCGAGCCCCGCTGTTCCGACCACTTGAAAAAGAATCCCTCGAGCAATCGAGGGATTTTTTAATGTTTCAGGCTTTGAGCGTCTTTGGCGAAGTAATAGTTTAACCCCTGCCTTGAAGAGGAGATCGCCACCCCGTAAACAAACCACAAAACCAAAAGCCCTAAGGCCGGAATCCCCAAAGCGGGATAAGCGGTTCCGCTTGCCAAATAGGCGATGAAGAGAACGTAGGGAGAAATGAGAAAAAGAAGGTTGAAGAGGACCAGGAAGATTCGAAGGGTTTTGTTGAGTGGCCTCCGCGGCAAAAGAAAAGCGATGAGCTTCGCAAGCGCCAAAAGCCAAAGCCCGCCCAAAAAAAGATTCGGGACTGCTTTCGTTTCTTCATGAGGCCATTATACCTTTGGGGGCCTTTCGGGTGCTACAATAACCCCGTTGCGCCCGTAGCTCAGCTGGATAGAGCACTTCCCTCCTAAGGAAGGGGTCAGCCGTTCGAATCGGCTCGGGCGCGCCAAATATTAAGCGGAGATCATCCGCTTTTTTCTTTGCAAAAATACCTTGGATTCGTCCAAACCCCTTTACTTTGGTCCCCTCGAAGCCAATACTTTAAAGAAGCGATGCTACCTCATGTTGCAACCGATAGTTGCGGCTTTGAAAAGCAGAGTTGGTAGAAAGAAACACCCTTCAGTCGTTAATCTATTCCCATCGATAGGAGGACAAGCTTATGAATATCGAAATCGCAAACCGTCTCGTTAATCTCCGCAAGAAAAGCGGGCTCTCCCAAGAGGAGCTGGCCGCGAAACTTGGCTTATCGCGTCAGGCGGTCAGCAAGTGGGAGCGAGCCGAGGCTTCTCCGGATACGGATAATTTGATCTGCCTCGCCAAGCTTTATGGCGTCTCTTTGGATGATCTCTTGGATACGGATCAGTCTGTCGATGAGATCGTCGAAGAGCAAGTTAAGCCTGAGGAAGAGGATAAAGAAGATAAAGATACGAGTAATAAGGATAAAGCGGAAAGTCCTTCGGGGAATGCTTCGACTGAGCAAGAAAAAGCCGCCGACACTTCGGAGAAAACAAAGCCAGAAGAGGATGGAAGCGCGGATAAGAGCGAAGTCCATATCGATTCGACGGGAATTCATTTCAAAAGCGGCAAAGATCAGGGGACGATTGATCCCACCGGGATTCACGTCACGAGCGGCAAGAGCAGCGTCCACATCGATTCCTGCGGCATCCGGCTCGATCCAGAAGTTGAAGTGAGCGTCTCTCGTAAGCGGAAACACGCCTACAATGTCGCCCAGTCGATCGTGAGTTCAACCGTGGCCCTTTTGGCAGTCGCAGCTTACATTCTTTTAGGCACGTTCATCAAAGATCCGCGGATCGGTTGGGGCACTTGCTGGTTGGTATTCCTTTTGATCCCGATTGCCAGCAGTTTTGTCGAAGCCCTTAAGAACCGTCGTTTCTGTACCTTTGCCTTCCCAGTTCTCGTGGCTGGGCTTTACGTTCTCTTCGGAATGCTCTATGGCGCCTGGCATCCGGAATGGGTGATGTTCTTCGCCATTCCGATTTATTATTCGATCTTCTCGCCAATCGATAAGGCCATCCACGGTCGTTGGAGCATCGACATCGAAGATGATGACGATGATGATGACGACGATGAGGATAAAAAGAAAAAAGACGATGACGTTATCGATGTTGACGTCAAATAAGCTGAAATGGGGGGAACGGCTAAGGCCAGAAAGTCTTAGCTGCTTTTCTTTGCTTCAAAAATGCCGATGATCATCTTTAGCAATCTCCTTTTTATTTTGGCGTGACGATTCCCAAGATCTCTTTTCGAAATAGTTTTGGTATAGACAAGATGTCGGCATGCTTCAAAGAGGACGAATTCGGTAACCTGATTCGGAGACAATGTCTCCGGGTAGGAATGCATTAAAAATTCCGGAGTCTATTGGCTCCGGAATGCGGGTGTCTCTCTCAAAATCAACGAACGAGAATTAAGAAGGGTTGGCTTAGAACGAGCCTTCGAAACTGGTAATTGGAACGACAAACATGGCTCCGTGGATTTTCTTGAAGTTGCCTGTGTGTTCGCGGATATCTTTTTGAAGCCGGGCTAATTTAGCTTCTTCAACGATGATGAACATCGTGGAGTTTTGGCCTGGCTCATGAGTGTCTTCGGCAATTTCGCTGAGCGAAAGGGCGGCAGCCTTCTCTAAGTCTTCGTTTTGCAAGACGTGTTTCAGGCTTTGCGTTTTGATCATCGTTCCGTTGTAGCCATCGGCGATAATCGCACTATAAAGGGCATCGGTCTCGCGTCCACGTTCTAAAATGGCGAATAATAATACTTTCATGGTTTTGCTCTCCGGCTTTTCATTATGCCATATTCGAATGGTAAAAATATGAAATTCGTCCCCTCGGTCAGCTTTTGTAGGCTTATAATCAACCATTGTCGGGGGGTTTTTCCATGGATTTGTTTGGATCTCAACTTCAAGCCGCCGCTTCAACGATTGCAAGCGGAAGCCCTTATCAATTGCTCTTGCCGATCGGCTTGATTTTGCTCTGCGCGAAGCTCCTTTCGATTCTTTGCACCAAATTGCATATCCCCCAAGTTATTGGATTTTTAATGGCTGGCCTTTTGGTTGGCTTGATCAGCTTTATTCCGGGCGAATCCGTTTTGACCGATTATACGAATGTCGGCATTAACATCTTGGCGAAGTTCGGCGTGGTGCTCATTCTCTTCAGCGCCGGCGTCGAAACCGATATCAAGCAAGTCAAAGCCGTGGGCGTTGCCTCGCTCGTCATCACCAGTCTTGGCGTTATTTTCCCGTTGGTGTTCGGATTCCTCGTCGCTTATCTCTTCCGCGTTAATGGTTTGATCAGTCCTGACTTCCTTGCCCAGGGCATCAACCCGATTTATTCCGATCTTTATTACGGCGTGATTCTCTCAGCGACTTCGGTCTCCATCACCGTTGCGACTCTCAAGGAAGTCGGCCAGTTGGAGTCGAAGGTTGGCCAAGCGATCGTTTCGGCCGCCATCATCGATGATATTATCGGCATCATCCTTCTCTCGCTCATCATTTCGCTCTCCGGTTCTTCGACCGGCGGCAGCGATTTCAATTTGCTCGAATACATCATCACTTCGATCAGCGGCGCCAAACTCGATGCCGGTGTCACGGTGGTCGTGATCTTGGCGAATATGACGATTTTCTTCTTGATCAGCTGGGGCATTTCTTTCTTGATCCGCCGGTTCTTCAACTGGCTTGGCACCAAGTATCCCCATCACATCCGCATCCCAATCTTCTCGTTGGCGTTCTGCTTCCTTTGGGCCTACGTCGCTCAGGCCTTCTTCCAGATTGCGGATATCACCGGCGCTTATATCGCTGGACTTATCTTATCGACCACTTCGCCGAAGAACTATATCGACCATCGGGCCGAGACGACGGCGAACGTCTTCTTCGTCCCCATCTTCTTCGCCTCCGTGGCCATGAAAATGTATTCGGCTCAGTTTGATACCTCGAGTCTCAACTTCGTTTGGTTTGGCATTTGCTGGATCATCGCCGGACTGCTTGGAAAGGTAATCGGCGCGGGATTTGGCGGGGTTATTTGCCGTTTCAAGATGAAAGATTCCCTTAAGATCGGCGTGGGCATGATGGCTCGGGCCGAGGTCTTGATCGTCACCGCCCAGACCGGTGTCGAAGCGGGCCTTGTCGACAGCAAGATCATCCCATTTACTTTGGGCCTCATCCTGGTCTCGTCTTTCATGACCCCGATTCTTCTCAAAGTCCTTTATAAAGGGGAGGCACCCTATAGCCTTACTCCGCGTGTGAGCGACGCTCCGATGGACCCGGCAGCGGGCAAAACGCTTCCCGAGGATACTCCGGCGGTTGGCGATCCTACCGAAAAAGCGGGGAAATGACTCTTTTCGTTGTTGACAAGAAACTCTAAGCCTTCTATTCTTATTCGTGCGCGTTTAGCGCATCCGTACCGGTTTGGGGCGTTAGCTCAGCTGGGAGAGCGCCTCCATGGCATGGAGGAGGTCGAGAGTTCGATCCTCTTACGCTCCACCAAATCGAAAAAAGCCACCGAGTGATCGGTGGTTTTCTTTTGTCTAATCCAAGGTTAAGGCAAAGTCTTTCTTTTGGTAGCGCTCAAGTAACGGCTCCATCCCCCGGAGCCAGAGTTCCTTCGGCGGGAACGCCTCGGGTTTGGCAAAGAAAAGCTGGGTCGATTCCCCATCGGACGAGGCGAGATGGACCTCTTTCTTTTTGATCGGGCAATAAAAGGCGAAGTCTACGTAATTCGTGATGTCGCCATTCGGATAAAGGAGGGTCGTTTCCGGGCCGCTTGTGACGGCGATGAGTTGGACTTCGTGAAGCGTGATTCCGGTTTCTTCGAGGACCTCGCGTTTGAGGCCTTCAATCACCTTTTCCTCGTAGTTCAAGCTTCCACCCGGGAGGCAATAGAGCCCATTATCGGTTCGTTTCTCCCAAAGGATGGCCCCTTCTTCATCAACGATCAAAGCGGTCACGCCGATGGCTTGGCAAGGCGCGTGGCCGATCATCTTCCGGAGATAGGGAATGTAATCTTTCATGCCTTCGGTTTCTTTTCTTCCGGCCGGGCCAAAGCGAGATTGACATGGCAATAGCCGCCAGGGTTCTTATCCAGATAATCTTGGTGATAGTCTTCCGCCGGGTAGAAGTTCTCCATTTGCTTGATCTCGATGGTCCATCCCGGATTGAGATGATCGGTGAAATAGGCATCTGCTCGGATGCCATCCATCATATTGGTGTAATAGATTCCGCTCCGATATTGGTGGCCGATATCATGGCCTTGTTGATCGATAGAATAGGGATCGACGAAACGGAGATAATGCTCAAGAAGCTTCTCAAGGCTGATAATCTGATCATCGTAGACGATCTTCACCGTCTCGGCGTGGGTTGCTTTGCCGCTTTTGAGATCTTCGTATTTCGGGAAAACTTTGTTACCATTTGCGTAACCGACGGTCGTATCTAAAACGCCCTTTAGTTGCTTAAAATAGGCCTCAACGCCCCAGAAACAGCCCCCAGCAAAATAAATCGTTTGTTCCATAAAAAGGATTATATGCCTCTTTGGGTGGCAGAAGGGCAATAAAAACGCTAAAATACTCCTCGGTAAAACAACTATGTTTTGTCCAAAATGTGGGAAAGAAATTCCCGATGATGCTTCCTTTTGTCCGAACTGCGACGCTGCCATCAAGGTAAAGCCGGCTCCTCAGGACAATAGCGGGACTGCCCCGGAGCCTAAAAGCGCTCTGGCCGCGGGTCTCTTTGGAATCTTTTTAGGTTCCTTCGGCGTTCACAATTTCTATTTGGGTTACACCGCTCGCGGCGTCATCCAATTGATTCTGACGTTGCTCGTCGCTTTTTGGCCGATTTCTTTTGTTTGGGGGATGATCGAAGGGATTCTGATCTTGTCTGGGGAAATCTCAGTCGATAGTCGGGGAAACCCTTTAAAACGGGATGTTTAAGCGGGATTTGCGGAGGAAATAACATATGGATCCAGCAGTTGAAAAAGCGAAAACGATCGTTAAGAAACTATCGATGAAGCAAAAAGTCCACCTGCTCTATGGCGATGGCGACTGGAAGATCCACAGCATCAAGAAAACCCCTTTTCGGGCAATTGAGATGCACGATGGCCCATTAGGGCTTCGCAATCCGAATGTGGCAGAAAAGCCCACCAACGGCGACATGGTTCCGACCTCGGCTCCGGCGACTTGTTTTCCGGCTCCTTGTTTGACTGCTTGCTCCTGGGATCCCGATCTTTTGGCAAAGATGAGTCAAAATCTGGCTAAGGAATGTCTTTTGGTCCATACCGATATCATTTTGGCCCCTGGTGCCAACATCAAGCGCAATCCGCTTTGCGGACGAAATTTTGAATACCTCTCTGAAGATCCTTTGCTCGCGGGAAAAATGGCCGCCGGATATATTAGCGGCGTTCAAAGCCAAGGCGTTGGCGTATCTCTGAAGCATTTCGCTGCGAACAATCAGGAATATCGCCGCTTCAATTACTCGGCCGAGGTCGATGAACGCGCACTTCGGGAAATCTATCTGAAGCCTTTTGAAATCGCCGTCAAAGAAGCCAATCCTTGGACGATCATGTGCTCTTATAATCGTATCAACGGAGTTTATTCTTCCGATAACGATTGGCTTTTAAAAACGGTTCTTCGGGATGAATGGGGCTATTCCGGTATTGTGGTGAGCGACTGGGGCGCCACCAACGATCCAATCCGTTCCCACAACGATGGGCTTGATCTTGAAATGCCCTGCCACGAAAAACGAGATCACGTTCTTCTTAAGTCGATTAAGAAAGGCACTTTGAACAAAGATGCCGTTAACGCAGAAGCCCTTCATTTGGCGACCCTTCTTGTTCATTTAACGGACGATCGCCCAGAGCAAAAGGATGCTTTCAATGTCGGCATCTCTCATCAAGCTGCTCTCGAAATGGCTGAAGAATCCATCGTTCTGGCTAAAAACGAAGATCATATCCTTCCGCTCAAGAATCTCGATGATGTTTGTTTGATCGGTGCTTTGGCAAAGCAATTCCGCTATCAAGGCGCCGGCTCGAGCAAGGTCATCCCTCATCATTTGGTCACCCTTTATGAGGCGCTCAATGAAGGCCGCGATCCGAAAGACGAAATCAAATACGAAGCGGGCTATCCGCTGAAAGCCGATGAGAATGCCAAAGCCCTCCTTTTAGGGGCTATCGATTTGGCTTCCTCTCACAAGAATGTGATTCTTTGCTTAGGCCTCCCGGAAGGGTTTGAGTCCGAAGGTTATGACCGCAAAGATATGCGTTTGCCCGAGGAAGAATATATTTTGGTAGACGCTCTTTACTCCGTGAATAAAAACCTGATCGTTGTCTTCTTGGGCGGCGCTCCGGCCGAATTGCCTTTTGCAGACAAAATCCCTGCAATTCTCATCGCTTATCTTCCTGGCGAGGCTGGCGGAGACGCGATTAAGAACATCTTGCTCGGTGAGGTTAATCCTTCGGGAAAACTCGCCGAGACTTGGCCGCTTCACTATCTCGATGTACCGAATAAAGACTTCTATCCAGGCAACGTTGATGTCTCTCCTTATAAAGAGAGCATCTTTGTCGGCTACCGCTATTATCAAAGTGCCAATAAGAACGTCTTATTCCCGTTTGGACACGGCCTTTCTTATACGTCTTTTAAATACGCTGATTTCGCGCTCTCCAAAGATCAAATCAAGGCCGAAGGAACGCTCAAGGTCTCCTTCAAATTGGCCAATAATGGGAAGGTCGAAGGCAAGGAAGTCGCTCAGCTTTATATCTCGGCCCGGAATGGCAAGACGTTTAAGCCTCTACATGAATTGAAATCTTTCGTGAAAGTCTCTTTGGCTCCGGGAAAGAGCAAAACCGTTATCTTCACTCTGCCTTATTCCGCGTTTGCCCATTGGGACGAGGCCAGCAAGAAATACCAAGTCGAAGGCGGCCAATATCTAATTGAGGTTGGCTCCTCTTCAGAAGATATCCGCCTCTCTGGATTTGTTGAGGTATTATCGAATTTTGTTGCATCTGATCGTCGGTCGAATTTGCCCTCCTATTACAATATGACTCGGGTGGGCCCCTTCCACGTCGCCGATGATGAATTTGAGCGTCTTTTAGGCCACGATTTGCCCGTCCAGCATGATTTGCATCATAAGCCCTTCACTTTGAATTCCACCCTTGAGGAAATCTCGGGGACTTTCATCGGCAAGAAGATCAATAAGATGATCAGCAAACAATATTTGAACTCCACGAAGAGCGAGGAAGAAAAGAACGCCTTGATGGGGATGATGATGGAATCTCCGATCCGGATGATTTCGATGGCTGGACTTAATGAGAAGAAAATGTTCGCGGTTTTGGATATGGCAAATGGCCATTATCTTAAGGCTTTCTTTGATGTCCAATTTGGGACGAGAAAATAATGTTTCTTTATCTGTTTTTAGCTAAAAAATTTGATCAAATTTTGAATCATAGACGTTCTGATGGGTCACCCGCTTACCCCTATTTCAAAGCCTCGGATTTTGGCGTCAACGAAAAACCATTTTCCTTCCAATCTGGGCCCTGGATTTTAAGGGGTTCAAAATACGCTTTTGGGCCGGGTCCCTACAAGGCGGTTTTAGTCTTTTTTCATGGCTATGGAGCCGGCCGAAATGCCTATGCTAAACCCATTGCGCTTTTTGCCCGGCAAGGCTATCTCGTCTATGCCTTTGACTATACGGGATGCATGGAGAGCGAAGGCCCATACATTTATGGAATGGGCCAAGTCGGGAAAGACCAAAAAGCTTTTTTCGAATGGCTTGACCACGATCCGGAAGCCAAAGGACTCGATCGCTATGTCTTGGGCCACTCTTGGGGTGGCTATGCCGCCCTTTTGGCCTCAAACCCCGTGTATAAAGTCAAGAAGATCATCTCAATAGCGGGTTTTAATAGGGTTTCTGATGAGTATAAAGCCTTAATTCCTCAGGAAAAATCGAAGCTTTTATTCCTTTTGACCCGTTTTTATTTATGGCTTCGCCTCAAGAAATGGGGCAATTTGGCTGCTAGCGACGTTATTAAGAACAGTACTTGCTCCATCCTTTATCTCCAAGGAGATAAGGACAAAATGGTCACCATGGATGCAGGAATGAATTCTTTGAAGAAAGATCTCCCCAATCAGAAGAATATTCTCTATGAGATTGTTCCTAATCGTGGGCATCAATGTTTTCTTACGATGGAATCTGAAGATTACGTTAATTCGATTTTCGATCAAAAACTAAATTCGCCTCAAGCCGACCCGAATTTGAAGATGGATTTGGAGAAAGCAGGTCACGAAAACAAAGAATTAGTGCAAAGGATGTTCGACTTTTTGGCCCTTTGAGGGTATATTACTAGAGCGTGCACTGGTGGCGGAATTGGTATACGCGCTAGTCTCAGGAGCTAGTCGGGCAACCGGTGTGAGTTCAAATCTCATCCAGTGCACCAGACATATGCGCCCGTAGCTCAGATGGATAGAGTATAAGCCTCCGAAGCTTAGGGTCAGGCGTTCGAATCGCCTCGGGCGCACCACGCAAAATTAGACGTCGCAAAAGCGGCGTCTTTTTTCATCTAAAAATGATCAAATGAAATAGGACAAATGGCCATTAATAGACAAGCATCTATACAAATATAGTTTTTTGTGTAACAATTATTCAGTCGATAAAATCGGAGAATATTGAACAAAACTATGGCTGTTACAGACCGGCGTTATAGAAAAACTGAGTCCGAAATCGAAAATGCAATGCTTGGGCTTCTGGATCAGCATTCTTTTGAGGATATTTTGGTCTCTGATTTGACTCGGCAGGCGGATATAAATCGCTCTACTTTCTACCTTCATTACCAATCTTTGGATGCCGTTTTGGGGGCCCTTGAAGACCAGTGCATTACCCTTTTGTCCCCCCTTGCCTCCCTGCTTGGGGAGATGGATGGGAAGCAATTCGTTAAGAGCCTTTATGGTCTCATTAACGATCACCGGTCCCTTTTTAGGGGGGTCTTGCTTTCTGCGACCTGCCGTTTCGATGAAAAACTCAGGGATCTCTTTTTCCCGTCATTAGGGGTAGTGCCTCCTCTTAAAAACAAAAAGACCTCGGATGACCAAGCTGTCTTGGCCGGGACCCTCATCGTCTCGCTCCGGATGTCCCTCACTCTTTACTTCGACGGGAATGAGCGGCTTGACGATAAGACCCTTTCCGATGATCTTATTTCCTTGATTGGTTTACCGATTTACAAGGATTTCATTAAACGGTAATAGAAGAGGACGGTTTCGCCGATTTGCTTTTCGCTCAACCTTTCATTGTCTCCATGAATGAGTTCCAGCTCTTCCGAAGAAAGGTGTATCGGGGAAAACCGATAGACCTTGTTTGAGATCGCGTTATAAAGATGGGCATCGGCACAGGCGGTCATGAGGTAAGGACTCACAACCGTTTGGTCGCCCCAAGTTCCCTTGATCGCGCTTTTGATTTTTTCGTAGCCTTCACCCGTTGTGTCGGAGATGGGGGAGGGATTCCAAGCAAAGAGGATTTTTGGCTTTTCCGAGAGATGTTCTTTTTGGGCGAACTTGTTCATCCGGGCTTGAACGCTTTCGACAGCCTCGGAGGGATTGATTCGGATATTGACCCCGATCATCGCTTTGGAAGGAATAACGTTGGTCGCGGGAGAGCCTTCCATCATGGTTAAAGCGGCGGTGGTTCTAAAAAGGGCATTGAGTTGTCCTCCGTTTTTCCGGGTCACAAGGTCCAGAATCGGAGAAAAGAAATGAGCATTGGCGTAGAGAAGTTTGTAGCCAAACGAAGCCTCTCTTCCTAAGGTATCAAACAAAGCCTGGACGGGTTTACTCCAGCGGAAAGAGAAGGGATGATTTTCGATTCGCACAGCAAGACGAGCTAATTTGCCCACTGGGGTATGAGGCATTGGAGCACTGGCATGGCCACCCTCACCGTCGAGATGAAACTCTATGGCACAGACGCCTTTTTCAGCAATGCCGATTAAGGCAGTGGTTTTCTTCACGCCAGGGAAAGCGCCATCAACAACAGCTCCGCCTTCATCGAGGACGAAAAGGGGATCGACCCCTTCAGAACGGAGGTAATTAACGGAGAGAGTTGCGCTTCCGGTTGAGATCTCTTCGTCCCCGGCAAAGCAGAAATAGAAGTCGTGTTCAGGCACAAAACCGTTTTCGAGAAACTGTTCAGCGGCTTCCAAAACGCCGTTGAGGGTTCCTTTAGTATCAATGGTTCCACGACCATAAAGGATCTGGTCTTTAATGGTCCCGGAAAAAGGGGGTTCCACCCAGCGAGAAGGCTCAGCCGGGACAACGTCGAAATGAGCGGTGAATACCGCGGCATTTTTCTTGTCTTTGTTTTTTCCTTCGAGGTGGAAAATCCAAACCCTAGGCGAGAGCTTTTTTGCGTCGCATCTCTCGAAAACTTTCGGGTAAAAAGCCCGCAAAACGCCATCTAACCTTGCAAATTCCTCTTCTTTTTCCTTGCTCTTATCCAGATAAGAAACGGTTTCGCACTGGACGAGCGCCTGAAGCGCTTTGACTGATTTTGAAGGATCGATTGTCAGGGGTTCGGTGGGAAGAATAGTCTCCTTTTTCAGCCGGAAAAGCAAGGCGCGGATCACCAGGATGAAGATTGCCAAAACAAGGGCTGCGGAAAGTCCGACGACCACCCATTCCCATACGGACATAATGCATCCTCCTTCCGTGTTTTCTCTTGGCTCCTAGACAAAGCTATTCTTATTTTAGAGGTCTTCTATGGTTATGGCGAATAAACGTTGTTGGATTTTGCTTGTACTTATTCTATAATCCTTAACGCGCTGAAGAGCGTAGGTGTTGGAGATTCGTTCTCCTTCGCTTCTTGCCCAAGTGGCGAAATGGTAGACGCAAGGGACTCAAAATCCCTCGGATGTATAATCCATGCCGGTTCAAGTCCGGCCTCGGGCACCATCTGGTAAGATAAAGACCAAGCCGAAAAAAGGCTTGGTTTTTTTCTTTGCCCATTGCTTCTTTTTCAAAAACGCGAAGATGAATGGCAAAGTCGCAAGGACAATGGCCCATGAACAAGATTCTGGGGTCGTCTTCAGAAGGATCGAAGAAATCCCTTTTAGGTAAGGATTGCTTCTTTTTTAAAAAGATACAATCTCAAGAATAAAAAATAAAAATCGATGTTATTTAAGCAATGTAAAAATGTAACCGCTTTCAGAGAAATCGTTTCTCCGCCCTCCGCTCATTCTTTTGTTTTGGGTTTCCCGTCAATTCTTGTCTTTCAAATTCTTAAAATTAAAGGGACTCACGCCCTTCGGATTAACCGATAGAATGCCTTTTTAGTTGGTGTTATTTGAAGATACAAAACTTTTCCTTTTACTTTTGTCGACTGAAATTACTTATAGAAAATAGTGAAAAGAAAAAGTAATCAAACGTGTATTTAAACTAAAAAGCGGCCGCTATATAGTTTTACTTTGAAAGCGGGGATGCAGATCATGCACAGCAAGCAAAAATATCTCTTTGTTTTCGTTTTCGGCGCTTTAGCGGTTTCTGCGATTGGGCTAGGGGAGGGAGCCATCAAATTGACCCCTTTTGCCCCGACGGTGAAAAAGGCTGATAACTCGAACATTACCCTTTCTTGCGGCGCTCCGGTATTCTCCAGCGCGACAAGTCAGGTTTACACGCTTCCGAATTTTACCGTAAACGGGTCAGACGAAATCGCGAATATTTCTATCATGGTTTTAACGGGTTCCATTACCGCGACCGCGAATTCGGCGTTCACGATTTATTCGGATTTCTTGGCTTCTTCTACGGCAGCTCACAAAACGCAGATTTTGGCATTTAGCTCTTTGCAGACTGCCTCTGCTGTATCGGATTTCGTCCGCCAGTACATCACTTTCGATAGCTCGGCGAACTCGGCGAGCGACGTGAATAGCCAGGACATCCGCTTCTCTTTAGGAATTGGCGCAGCCGCTCTGGAAAGCAACATTCCCTCAAGCGATGCGATTTCTACCTTGATTGATTCGGATGGAAATACTCACTTCTATATCTATGATGCCAAACCCAGCGGAACGACCGTTAGTAATTGGGACAAAGCTTATGATTACGCCAAAACGCTGAAACTCTTTGGCATGAAAGGCTATTTGGCTACGATCACTTCCGCCACGGAAGATGCCGTCATGGATGCTTTGACCACTGAAGGAGGTTGGGCCGGCGCAATCTGCGATACGATCACGACGAAAGATGCCGATACCGCGGCGGGGTTAGGTCAATCCGGAACCACGGCCGCTCGGAAAGTGAAGACAAATTGGCAATGGGTTTGTGGCCCTGAGGCGGGAACCGCACTCTTTAAAACGGACGGATCCGTAGCCGATGGCCAATACGATGGTTGGAAATCGACCGGGGAGCCGAATGGCTATTCTTTGGGCAGCGAGTGGTGCTTGGATTTGCATTTCGGCGGCCATTGGAACGATTATCCCTCATCGAATACGGCTGGGGCATTCGTTGAATTCTCGCCTTATCCGACCTCAACGGCACTTTCTTTTGATAAAACCGTCCCTTGTGGAAACTGGAACGATTGGAGTCAGACTGTCGCAGCGAATTTCGCCACTTACGGGACTGCGTCGCGCACCGCGAAAAACGGGAGCAAAACCGAGACCTGGGATACGATTCCTTATCTGCCGCAGCCTGATGCGAATTCATTGAACTCAAAGATCGGCGATTTCTGGACGGAGAGCGCCTATACCGCGCCGACTTCTTCCAGCTCTGGAAGCGTCACGTACACAGCTTCAGGAACGCGGTCGAGCGTCAGCGATGAATTGGAAAGCGCCTATTCCTTCAGCATTCAAAAAACGTTGATGCCGTTGGCGCAGACCAACACGGATAGCACGACCTTATTAACGGGCTTAACCGCGGGGCAAGCCTATCAAGTGACTTTGACGGATGGCAGCGTGATTGCCGTCAGCGCCGATTCGAATGGCGCCTTCAATTTCGGCACCTACACTGATCCGACCTATGGCTCGCTTTTGGGCAAAACCTTCAAGAGCATGGTCATGGTGGATTCGAGCGGCACGGCCATTTCGGAAACTCAGACTTTGCCGAGCACGTTGATCCGCAAGCAATATGATGTGCCGGTTGTGACGCTCAACTATGGCGATAACGATGTGGTCACCGTGAGTGGCCTAGTCACAGGACATACCTACACGGTCGATCAGCAGACGTATGTTGCGGATAGTGCCGGTTCGATTACTTTAAGCGGTGTCATCAGCGATAGTGCCAGCGTGATGCTTGGCATCGTGGATACCAGCGTTGATGCGACCCGTTACATCTCTTCCTATGAGGCTTCATTCACCCTCTTAGCCCGAGAGGCGGCTCCGGACGTCAGCGCCTATGGCGTTACGGAGGCGACAACCGATAGTGAAAAGGCCACTGTCGCGGTTCCTTCAGGCTCTGAATACTATGACGAAACGACCAAAGCGTGGATCAAGGGCCAAGCCAATGTTTCGGTGACTCCAGGCCAATCCTTGAAGGTCCGCGTTTCGGCGACCGGAACGAAGCCTGCCAGCAACATCGCCTCGGTTCCGACCAAGGTTTATCAGCAAGCGACTCCCTCCGCGACGATCGATTATCTCTCTGGTTGCTTCAAGAATCTCCTTGCGAATGCGACTTATATCATCGATAAAAAGGAATACACTTCCGATGCCAATGGCGATTTGGAGATCGCGATTCCGCTTTATGGACACACTTTCAGCGCGGTTCTTAAACATACCCACAGCGATGGAAGCGATTCGGATAGCGAAGCCCAGACTTTGACGGCCATCGCGATGCCGAGCGCTCCGGATGCTTCGGGCTATCCGGTCACGGCGGCGACGAGCGCCTCGGATAAAGCCGAGGTGAGCGTTCCTTCGGGATCCGAATACTATGACGAAACGACCAAGGCTTGGATTAAAGGCCCGGTCAGTGTCGAAGTTACGCCCGGCGCATCGCTTCAGGTTCGCACCTCGGCGAGCAGCACGACGCCTTTCAGCGAGACGACGACGGGTTGAGACGGATCGGTGAGCGAATTACTCCGATCCGTTTGCTGAAAGCTACGATATTGCTTCTTATGGCGAGAATGGCGAACGCCATCTGATGCATTTCGAAGGCTCGAATCTGACCGCCGAAGGCGTGATTCCGGATCCGGATATTGCCCTCCATCGCGATTATATTTACGTCGATGGTTCGGACGTTCCCATTTACGGCACAACCGCTTGGCGAAGCCGATCGCCACTAAGGAGACGGCAAAGCCTCTTCCGGTCAAAGAAAAAACCGCACCCGTTTCTCAAGCGGCGACGGAAGAAGCGGCTCCGGCAGTGGACGAAGAGGTGGAAGCATCCCGCAAAATATGGGCAAAACGCGTGCCGTTTGCTCAAAAACTCGCGAAAGCCGATTCAACTTTGACCGCCCGTTACGAGACGATCCGCTCGGCGATTGAAGAGTATGGTATCCATTCCAGAATCTCGATTCCTTGCGATACGTATTCGCTTCATCGTCAGGACTACATGAAAGTCACGATCGATGGCAAGAGTTTGAAGGTTTTCTTCCATCTCAAGCCCAGCGATTATGATGGGACTTCGATTCCGCATCAGGATGCCTCGAACAAGAAAGTCTACGCCTCGACGCCCTTGCTCCTTCACATCACTTCGGATTTGGCAGTTCGCCGTGCCGTTTCGCTCATCGATGATATGATGGCGAAAGCGGGGGGTTGCGAAGAAGACGAAGTAAGCTCTTAAAAAGGCCGAGGCAAAACCTCGGTCTTTTTTTGTGGGATTGTAAGCCTATTTTTTTGAGGCCTTGAAGGAAGAAATGAGGGCGTCCACATCGCTAATTTCGGCGCCATAGACATCGTGGAGGTATTTTAATCCGGAGACATAGTCTTCTTCAGTGAAGGAATTCGTGGCATCCTTGGCAACCACAACGTCATAGCCTAACTGATAGGCATCGGCAGAGGTGTGGCGGACGCACATGTGGGTGTGGAGGCCGCTCATGATGACGGTGTCGACTCCGAGCTCTTTGAGCAAGAGGTCAAGATCGGTGTGGAAGAAGCCGCTATAACGGCGTTTCGGAACGACATAATCCTTAGCGCATTCCTTGAGTTCGGGAATCACTTGAGCCCCGGGGGTTCCGGCGATGGCATGGTCGCCCCAAAGCTTGAGTTCGTGGTCGATTCCTTTGATGTGGGCGTCATTGCAGAAAATGACGGGAACCCCATAGCGGCGGGCCGCCTCAAGGAGTTCGGCCGTCTTCGGGACGATCGCTTCCGCCCGCGGGCATTTAAGCGCCCCGGTGACGAAATCATTCAGCATGTCGACGACGAGGATCGCAGGCTTGGCTTTTGGGTTCATGGTTTTCTCTCCGGAAAAAATTATCGCAAAGGGAAAAGGGCCACGCAATAAAGAGACGGATGAACCGCCTCTTTTTTACAATCCGATGGCGTTTTGCCAAGGATAATCACATCACGCTGGCAAGATAGGAAACGAAGATTCCCCAGAAAGCGGAGAGGGCGATGAGTGGGATGACGCCCATCTTCTTCTTGAAGACTGCTTTATAGATGAAATACGAGAGGATGACGCAACCCAAGGTAATCGCGGAAGGGGCGTTGAACGTGAAGTCGTTGAGCCCTTTGTAGCCAAAGCAGCGGAGCGCCAAGAGGGCGCCTGTGGCCAGGATGAAGCCGAGGACAACTGGCTTGAGGCCCTCAAGGAAGCGTTGGACATAGACGTTCTTGAGGAATTTCTTCAAGATCGAAGCCACTAATAAAATGATGATGTAGCTGGGAAGAACGACGCCAAAGGTCGCCAGCAAAGCGCCAGGGATTCCCGCTTGGGTCGAGCCAACATAAGTCGCCATGTTAACGGCGATCGGACCTGGGGTGCTTTCGGTGACTCCGATGAAGTCATAGAACATTTCCTCACTGAGCCAGTTGTGGCCGAGGACGGCATCTTTAAGAAGCGGGATCATCGCATAGCCCCCGCCGAAAGTGAAGAGGCCGATTTTGAAGAATTCCCAGAAGAGTTCCCAGTAAATCATGGCTTGATCTCCTTCTTCGCCGCCTGCTTCTTCTTGCGGAGATCCAATAGCGAATAGAAGACGAGGCCTAAGACCCCGCCGATGATGATCAAGTAGATTGAGGAAAAGTTCACGGAGAAGACATCAAAGAGAATCATGATCGCGGTGATGAGGACGAGGACGATGATTTGGAAGGCTTCTTTCTTCATTTTTTTGATGAGGCCATAGGCCGCATCGCAAATGAGGAAGGCAACTGCGCATTTGACCCCGACGAAAGCGTAACTCACCCAAGGATTGCTAATGAACTGATTGAAGATGAGCGAGACGAGATAAATGACGACCAAGGAAGGGATGACAACCCCAACCGTGGCCAATAACGAACCGAGCAAACCGCCTTTTTTATAGCCGACATAGGTGGCCAAATTGATCGACATCGGGCCCGGGGTGCTTTCAGCAATCGCCGTGACTTCCAAGAGTTCATCATCGGTAAGCCATTTCCGCTTTTCGACAATTTGCTCCCGAATCTGAGGGATCATCGCATAGCCGCCGCCGAAGGTCGTGGCTCCGAGTTCAAGAAAAACGAGAAAGAGCTCCCATTGCTCTTTCTTCTTCGCTTTTTTGACGGACTCGTCCTTTTTCGGGGAATCCTCGATTTTTTCCGGATCCTTGTTCTCGTTTTCCATGGCTCTATTATCCCTTGGTGAAAATGATAAATAAAAGATTATAATAATATGAAGTTAATAATCTAAAAATTATGACAATAAAACAACTGGAAATCTTCGTTGCCGTGGCGAAGGAAGAAAACATCACCCGGGCAGCATCCTCGCTCCACATGGCCCAGCCGGCCGTCAGCCATTCTTTGGCCCAGCTCGAAGGCGAATTGGGGGTTGCTCTTTTTATCCGGTCCCATCAGCGGTTGAGTCTAAGCGAAGAAGGCAAACGGCTTCTTCCGGAAGCCCAAGCGATTCTCGGGGGCCTCAACACGCTCAAAAACGAGGCTTCAAGCCTCAGCGAAAAACCTTTGATCCGCATCGGGGCTTCCTTGACCTTCGGCGAGAAAATGCTCCCAGAGACTTTGGCGGATTACCCTTTCCGAGATAAAGCCCGTTTTCTTTATGAGATCGCTCCGTCCCCGGAGATCCTGGGCTTACTCCAAAAAGGGGCGGTGGACTTCGCTTTTTTGGAGACCTCGGTTCTCCCGGAAGGCTTCCAAGGCTGGGAGGTTTTCTCGGATCGGCTCGCCCTCGTCGCAGCGCCGAGTTTAGCCTTTCCCGAACGGATCGCCCTCAAAGATGTCGGGACGATTCCTTGGCTTCTTCGCGATAGCCATAGCGGCATCCGCCAAGCGTTTGACAATATCCTCTCCGCCAATGGGCTTGAAGCCAAAGCAGTTTGCGAATCGACCTCGAATTCAGCCTTGCTTTCTTTTGCGAAAAAAGGCTTGGGGATGGCGGTACTACCATTCTCTTTGTGCATGGCTGATTTAGAAAAAGAAATCCTCAAAGAATCCGTCTTGGTTTCGCTTTCCTTCCCCCGACATGTTTACCTCGCTTATCTCGAGGATCGATTGGTCGCCAAAGAGCAGCGGCGTTTCTTGGATTATCTCTTGAGTCGCTTCCCCATGAAACGGCGTTAAGGCAAACCCAAAGGGGTTTTGCGAAGATTTTTCGCTTTTGAAGTCTTAGAAAAGCCTTTTTCAAAATTATTTAATGACTCTCGTGCACGGTGTTGGTGAGAAACGCCCATCTAGTCGCGATATCTCACGATTTCTTTGCGTTTCAGCAGAAGGTCGAGCAGTTTTTCCGCCTTCTGCAGGGCGTTCCCCGGGCACCCGAATTTGAACGCGAAGAGGTTCATCCAATCCTGAAGCCGATGCTTGTCCGTGCCCCTGTGGAGCCGCACGAAATCCTCCATGTTCGAGCAGTAGGCGTTTATCGGATCCAAGCCTCTCTGGCAATCGAATCTGTAGATCGCCTTCTCGCCCTGGTCCGCCAGTTTCAGCCTCGCGATCAGCTCGTAATGCGAGAAGTCGAGGTCGTGGATCAGGGCCGACCCCGGCTTTATGTGATCTTTGAAGGCATCGAGCACCTTGGCCGAGCTCGATTTGCCCTTCCCCTCGGCCATCACCATCGCCTTCTTGCCGGGCCCCAAGGCCGCCGCGACGCGCCACTGGTTCCCCGGGAGGCCGCGGTATCTCTTGCCGTCCGGCCCGGGCTCGACCTCGGAATGGGCGGCGGCGAGGTGCTTCTCGTCGACGTAGACGCCGCCCGAGAGGACGATCGAATCCTGCCATGAGGCGAGGGCAGCGAAGATTTTGTTCATCCAGTAAAGGGCAGTCGTCATCGATATCTTGGCCGCCTTCGAGGCCTCGCTGACGGACGTCCCGGTAGGACGTTCACCAGGAATTTCGCCATGGTTCTGAGGGGCAGTTTCCTTTGGTCGATCAGGCCTCCGCTCGCGGGGGCGGAGGTCCTTCCGCACCGCTTGCAGCGATATCTCGGGAGGCCGCTTTTGGCTTTGCCCCACCGGATGGCTTGGCCCGATTCCCCGCATATGGGGCAGGCGGGTTCTGGCCTCGCCTCGGCGATGAGGCCGGCGTCTTGGCTCGGGCTCTCGCGGAGCCTCGCGCACTCGGCGTCGTTCTCGGCCTTTATCAGGGCCTCTTCCTTGTTCTCCGGCGTCTCGAAAACGCCGCACCTCCTGGCGAGGGAGGATCTCCGGCCTGGCATGCGTCGCCCCTCTGGATTCCGGGTGGCCGCCGCCGAGGTTCAGTCGCCAGACCGGACCCAAGAGGCGCCGGCCACGTGAAATCTATCTTGGACTTGCATCCGATCTGGCAAGGCCATCATGCGCCAAAGCCGAAATGCGCTCAGGAATCACCAACACCGTGCACGAGAGTCATTTTATGAAAAACAAAAAACTGTTGACCTCCCTCTTGGCCATGGGCGCGATCGCGACCCTCGCCGCCTGCAACAACACCCAGGCTTCTTCGACTCCTTCTTCGACTCCGGCTGCCTCTTCGACCGCGACGAGCAAACCCGCGGATTATGGCACGATCAATATCGGCTTACAGAGCAATTTCGGCGCTTCGGCCGGCTTCGTCGGCATCTCTGAAGGCTATTTCAAAGAGCAGGGTTTGACCCCGGCCAGCCAGATTCTCGGCGGCCCGGCCATCATCACCGGCCTTCAGACTGGCACCTTGGATGTCGGCTTCCTTGGCAACGGCGTTGCCTGGAACTACTTCCTTAAGGAGAACGCTCCGATTAAGCTCATGACGATCGATAACCTCACCAACGATGACCGGATGATCGTGAGCACTTCGGGCAAGGGCAGCACCCTCTCCGAAAAGTCGACCAACGAGGAACTTTACACCGCCCTCAAAGGCGCCAAAGTCGCCTTGGCTTACGATAAGACCCCGGGTACGTTCTTTCAAAGTTTGATCGGCGTTTTGAATACCGATAAAGCGACCGACCAGCAGATTTGGTACAAGGTCCCTGGCACGACCGATGTCTATCCGACGACGGCCAGCCAAGTCGCTGGATTCGAAATCACGCTCCAGAGCATGGACAATGGCTCGGTCACCGCTGCGATGACCGGCAGCACCGCTCCGGACTTCTGCGTCACGTTCTCCCCGGTCTCGACCGCTCTCACCACCTTGGGTCTTAAGGTCGTTGCGACGACTTTGGGCCGCTTAGGCGATACCAAGCTCACTCCGTCGACCTGGGCTGTCAGCACGACCTATCTCGCTGCTCATGGTGATGCCGTCAAGGCCTTCCTCCGTGGCTTAATGAAGTCCTTCGATCTCCGCCATGATAATCCGAGCAAGGCTTCGAGCATCACAGCCGATGCCAACAAGTTCGATGGCACCTATGACACCTCGATCGCTTACTGGCCGTCTTCTTCCGACATCAGCGGCTACTTTGCCACCGATACGGGAAAAGGCATGCAGTATGTGAACCAATCCGTGATTCGCAGCTCAGCAAGAGCCAGCTCGCCGCTGGCGCGCTTGAGAGCAAAGACGTCATGATCACCCGTTCTTGGATCGTTGATGCCTGCGCCGCGATCAAAGCCTAACCGTTTGCTTATAGAGAAAGGATGCTGGACTTTCCACCGGCATCCTTTTCTTATATATAAGGAAAAGAAGAAGCTGGAACTCGTTATAGACAAATAAACTCCGCAAAAAGCCTTTGGATGGGACAAAACCCGAGCCGATTCTTTCCTGAAAGCCATTATCCCAAAGAAGACGGCAAAAGGTATAATGAACGTACCAATCTTTATGGAACAATCCTCGCTCTTCGAAAAAGAAACCTCCAAGCCTCTCGCTGAGCGGCTTCGCCCCCGGACTCTTGAGGAGTTCGTCGGCCAGAAACAGCTTTTGGGCGAAGGCAAGGTTTTAAGGCATCTGATCGAAACGGACCAAATTTCTTCGATGATTTTCTGGGGGCCTCCGGGCGTGGGCAAAACCACCTTAGCGGAGATCATTGCGAACAAGACCAAAGCCGAGTTCATCAACTTTTCGGCCGTCACGAGTGGCATCAACGAGATCAAAGCGGTGATGGCCAAGGCCGAAGAAGCACGCAAGATGGGCGGAAGGACCATTCTTTTCGTCGATGAAATCCATCGGTTCAACAAAGCCCAGCAAGACGCCTTCCTTCCTTATGTCGAGAAGGGGAGCATCGTCTTGATCGGCGCGACCACGGAGAATCCTTCTTTCGAGGTCAATGGCGCGTTATTGTCCCGCTGCAAAGTCTTCGTTCTTCAGATGCTGAGCACCGAGGATTTGGTCACCCTTTTAAAACGGGCGATCAAGGATCCGAGGGGCTTTGGCGATTTGGATGTCAAGATCTCCGAGGATATGCTGGCGGCGGTGGCGAACTTCGCCAATGGCGATGCCCGGAACGCCTTATCGACTTTGGAGATGCTGGTTCTTAATGGCGAGAGGGATGGGAAGAAAGTGGTCATCACCAAGGAATCCTTGGAGCAATGCACCTCCCATAAATCGCTTCTTTATGACAAAAAAGGCGAGGAACACTATAACCTGATCTCCGCCCTTCATAAATCAATGCGCAATAGCGATCCGGATGCCGCCGTTTATTGGCTCGCCCGGATGCTTGAAGCGGGGGAGGATCCCCTTTACGTCGCTCGGCGGGTGACCCGCTTCGCGGCCGAAGACGTGGGGTTGGCCGATCCCCACGCGCTTGAGATTGCGGTGGCGGCCTTCCAAGCCTGTCAATACATCGGCATGCCTGAGTGCACTGTCCATCTTTCCGAGGCCGTGATCTATCTTTCGCTCGCGCCGAAATCGAATGCCTGCGATGTCGCTTATGCCAAAGCCAAAGAAGATGCGCTTAAGCAACTGGATGAGCCTGTTCCGCTGGTGATCCGGAACGCTCCGACCAAACTCATGGAGCAACTGGATTATGGCAAAGGCTATCAATATGCCCATGATGCGCCGAATAAACTGACCAATATGAAATGCCTTCCGCCTTCGCTCGAAGGCAAGGAATACTACATTCCAACTGAAGAGGGCGTCGAAGGGAAATTCAAAGCCCGACTCGCCCAGATCAAAGACTGGAAAAAGAAGAATAGTTGATCCGGAGTCATCTTGATTGCCTTTAGGCTTTTTTGTCGTACAATGTGCCTATACTCCTAGGGGGTATTCATCATGAAGAAAAAATTCGATGTTTCGGGCATGAGCTGCGCTTCGTGCCAAGCCCATGTCACCAAAGCCGTTTCCTCTCTTCCGGGCGTCAAAAGCGCCGCGGTATCGCTTTTAGCCAAGAACATGGTGGTGGACTACGATGAGAAACTCGTGGATGAATCCGCCATTATCAAAGCCGTTGAGAGCGCTGGTTATGGCGCCTGCCCTTTCGTGAATCAATCGCTCAAGGAGATTCAAAAGAAGCGGCAATTAGAACTTGCCAAAAAGCGGAAGTCCCTTTGGCTTTCGGGCATCTTCCTCGTTCTGCTTATGGTGGTTTCAATGGGCGGGATGATCGCCAAAAACCAAGGCTGGCCCAATGAAAGCGATTCAAACTATTCGCTCATCACTTTTTTGGAAGTGACGCTTGAGCTTCTTTTCGCCAGCCCGATTCTTTGGATCAACCGCCACTATTTCGTGAGCGGTTATAAAGCGCTTGCGAAGCGCTCAGCCAACATGGATTCGCTCGTTGCCCTTGGAAGCACGGTTTCCTTTCTCTATGGTTTATATGCCTATGTCATGATCATCATCGGTTGGGCGAAGATGGATCACATGATGGTGATGGATTACGCGATGAATATCTATTTCGAATCAGCGGGAACCATTCTCTTCTTTGTTTCGCTAGGCAAGTATTTTGAGAGTTTGGCGACCTCAAAGACGACCTCTTCGATCAGCGAATTGATGTCGTTGACGCCGGATACCGCCCTCCTTGTCAAAGAAGATGGGGTGATCGAAGTGGCGACCGATAGCCTTGAAGTCGGGGATGTGGTCCAAGTGAAACCCGGCTTCTCGGTGCCAACGGATGGCGAGATCGTCTCGGGCTATGGCAATCTGGATGAATCCCTTTTGACGGGGGAGTCGCTCCCGGTTTATAAAAAAGAAGGGGATAAAGTCATTGGCGGCAGCGTCAACAAGACCGGCTCTTTCACGTTCAAAGTGACTTCTGTCGGCAAAGACACGACGATGAGCCGAATCGTGAAACTCGTTGAGGAAGCGAGCGAGTCAAAAGCGCCTTTGGCTCGGCTCGCTGATCGGATTTCCCTTGTCTTCGTCCCGGTGGTTATTGGCTTATCGCTTTTGACGTTTGTGATTTGGATGCTCATCACGGGTCTTCAAGGCCAACTGAATGTTTCCTTATCCTTCCAACTTGCCATTTCGGTCCTTGTGATTTCTTGCCCCTGCGCGCTGGGCCTTGCGACCCCGGTTGCGATCATGGTCGGAACGGGCAAAGGCGCGGAGAATGGCATCTTGATCAAATCGGCCGAAGCCTTTGAATCCTTGGCAAAAGTGGATGAGGTTCTTTTTGATAAAACCGGCACCCTCACCGAAGGCGAAATGCGCTTCCGCTCCTTGATCGTTTACGAAGGGAAAGAAGAGGAAATCCTCGCAAAAGCCGCCTCGATTGAACGACTGAGCGAACATCCTTTGTCCGAAGCGATCGTGGAAGAAGCCAAGAAACGGGGCCTTGCCCTTTCGGAGGTCAAGGACTTCGTCTATGAGCCGGGCCTCGGAATCAAGGGGGAGTCGCTTGCGATTGGGAACGCGGAGCTCATGAAAGAAGTCGGCGTTTCGGCGGAAATCGCGAAAGAGGATTTTGCCAAACTCTCCTCCCGAGGTGAGACGGCGCTTTATATCGAAGAAGATGGCCATCTCCTTGCTTTGATTGGCATCGGGGATAAGGGCCGCGAGACGAGTGCGGCCATGGTGATGGCCCTCAAGAAAATGGGGAAGAAAGTCGCTCTCGTGAGCGGCGATAATCCTTTGACGGCCCAAGGCGTCGCTCGATCCCTTGGGATTGAGGAAGTCTATGGCGGCGTTCTTCCTTCGGGGAAAGCCGAGATCGTCTCCTCACTCCAAAAGAAGGGGTTCAAAGTCGCCTTCGTCGGAGATGGGGTGAATGACGCTCCATCCTTAAGCCAAGCCGATGTTGGGATTGCGATTGGAACAGGCAGCGACATCGCGATCGATTCGGCGGATATCATCTTGGTCCGGAACGATCCTTTGGATGTCGTGAGCGCGATTTCGCTCTCCCACGCAGTCACCAAGAACATCAAAGAGAACCTTCTCTGGGCCTTTGGCTACAACGTGATTCTCATCCCGCTCGCCGCGGGAGTCCTCTATAACGTCATGGTGTCGTGGGGGCATTTCATCTTGACCCCGACGATCGCGGCGATTGCCATGTCGCTCAGCTCGGTGACGGTCGTGCTCAATGCCTTGCGCTTACGGCGTTTTAAAAAGGAAACGGCGAAAAAGGAGGTTCAATAATGAAAGCGGATCATACGAAGGTGAAGCGCCAGTTGGCGATTGCCAAAGGCCAGATTGACGGGATAACGAAGATGATCGACCACGATGCGTATTGCATCGATGTCTCGAATCAGCTTTTGGCGACGATCGCCTTATTGAAGCGGGTGAATAACGAAGTGATTTCGGCCCATTTGCGCGGTTGCGTCGAAAACGCGAAGGATCAAGCGGATCTCGATCAAAAGATCAAAGAGATTAACGCGATTCTCGAACGGATGAGCAAGGCCTAAGCGCAAAAGAAGAAGGAAAGGCAAGAAATAAGCCATATTATTCTGAAGGGAAAAGGTATAATGGACACACGCGAAAGGAGGGATGACCATGACTTGGCATTTCGAGAGTGAAATCATTGCCATTGCCGTCCTGATCGTCCTTTTATGGAATGCCCGGATCGAACTTGATCTTTCGAAAAAGCGGGATCGGGCATTCGTCATGGCCATGCTTTCGAGCTTGCTCTTCAGCATGGTGGATCTCTCGGATTCCCTCGTGGAGATGTACAGCGGGAACGCACCTCTTATTTTCTTTTTCCGGAGCCTTTATTATCTCACCCTCATTCTTCCGGCGTTGGTCTGGTTCTTCTATTTGCTCACATTGATCTATGCCAAAAAGCCGCAGTATTGCAAACGGGGCTGGTATTTTGGTTGGTTCTCCTATGCGGTTTTTGCAGGTTTTATCCTTGCTAACATTTGGACCCACCATATTTTTTCGATGGATGGGACCACACCGGTCCACGGCTTCCTTTTTCCCGTGAACTACGCTTTCTTTGATATTTATCTCGGCGTCTTTTTCCTGGCTCTTTTCACTCATCTTAAAGCCATCGAGGACAAGCAGAGTGTCATCGCCCTCGCCATGCTCCCGTTGATCCTTCTTATCGGCCTTATTCTGGAAGATCTTTTGTCGGGTTGGCAAATGCTCGGGCCTTCCTATGCGATCGCCCTTCTCATCGCCTATCTTTTCATTCAGAATCGAGCAGCTGAGGAGCTCATTGGCATCCTCTCGAAAGAAGCGGGATCCGATTCGATGACCGGCTTGGCCAATCGGGCGAGTTTTGAGAAAGCGATTCGGGAGGCTCTCGCCTCGAAGAAAACGAAGAGCTGCTATCTTCTTATGATTGATATCGATGGGCTCAAAGGCATCAATGACACGCTGGGCCATCCTTCCGGCGATAAGGCCATCGGCCTCGTGGGCAAAACCCTGGCCGACAAGTTCGTTGATGCGGATATCGTCGCCCGAATCGGCGGCGATGAATTCGCGGTTCTCCTCACCAATCGCACCATCGATGAGGTCAGCAATAAGGTGAATGGGACCATCAGCGTTCTCGAGGGCCTCAAGATCACCGCCAAGACGGGCTGCACCCTGCCTCTCACCTGCAGCATTGGCATCGCCTATCGCCAGCCGGGCCAAGAGGATTTCGATTCGATTTATCACCACGCGGACGTTGCCCTCTATTCGGTGAAACGTTTCGGCAAATCCTCTTATGCCTATTACGATTCCGAGATGGAGAATGTCTACCAAAACCCCGAGTCGCTCAAAAAAGAATGAGGAGTTGGTAGACGAAGAAAAAACGCCTTGCGGCGTTTTTCTTTTACTCTTCCTTTTGATTGGCTTCAGCCGGCTTTTGCGGAGATTTTTCTTTTTCTTGGCCTTTTTTGAGGGTGAAGAGAAAGGCTACAAGCGGCGGGAGGTTCGCCATCAAAGAGACGACGTAAGGCACCGCATTCCAGCTCTTCATGTAATCGAGGAGGAAGAGGGCGGTCGCATCTTCGGCGATGAAGTTCCGTTTGATGAGAAGGGCGATCAGGAAATAGATCGTAAGGAAGAGGGTCCCGCTTAAGATGATCAAGCTGATCTTGCGGTTTGCTAGGGCAGAACGCCCTTCCGCTTTCTTGTAGAAGAATTCGTGATAGAAAAGGAGGGCAGACGGGACGAGCATGAGAAGCCAAAGCCCAATCATGCACCACCAGGTTGGAGAACCATAGTTCGCAATCCCGACTTCCATGGTGGCCGCGCCGGTGAGATAAAGGGCGATGACGAGATAAAGACCCCGAAAGAAGGAACCGAGAATCTGGCGGACGAGGCCGTGTTCATAAGGATAAAAGATTCGTTCCGGATCGCCTTTGTAGCGGAAGCCCTTATAAGCGATGAAGCCACCCAAAAGGAATAATCCAAAGTCCCAAAGGAAGGCATCGAGCGGGAAGAGGGGCGAAAGGACGCCGGCGATCATACTTGAGTATTCTTTGGTAGCCACTTTGACGAGGATCAAAACCGCGGCGAGTAAGGCAATGCCTGATAAGGCGATGCCATTCACTTTGAGGGTGAGTTTAAGCTTGGCCTCGTTTTTTGGGAAAAGCGAAAGATGGAGGATGAAGAGCGAATAAACCAAAGCGGCGACACTCAGATAGTAGGGGCCCATTCGTGAAAGCTGGCTATCGGTGCTCCCGATCGCGTTTGCCAAGGAAGCGACACAGGTGAAGACGGCCAAAGAAGCGATGACAAATAGGATGGCTTCAAAGACGAGGAGGGAAAGACGCTTGCTGAACTTCATAAGTTGGCCTCCGTGATCGTTTCGGTGTAGGTGGTATAGGCTTCGTCCATCTGAACATAGTAATGGGTGAGATCGAAGGTGCCATCATCATGAAGGATCGAGAGCGATCCGCCGATGATGTCATAATTCCTCATGACGCCTCGGGTATCCGAACCATGAGTGTAATAAAGCTCTTTAGTCGATTTGACCCCATAGCCGATGTAGGCCTTTCCGGCGGCATCGCTATAGGTCGTTCCCCAATCGTTCGAGTGATCGTGCCCACAGAAGAAGCCTTTGATGCCGTTTTCCACGCCGGCATCGAAATAACCGGTGTCTTTGTAGCCGGGCCAGAATTTAACCTTGAGCCCTTTCTCCGCATATTGCTTTTTGACGTCCTCAGGCGCCAAGGAATTCGTGCTGGTCTCCAAAACCTCGCCGATCTTGCCTATTTGATCTTGGAGGTAAGCGTAATACCACTGGAAGAGCGGGATGTGGAAGTAGGTCATTCCCGGGACGACGCGGCCGTTCTTTTGCGTGGAATAAGCCGCTGCCTTTTTGAACCAGTCGATTTGATCATCATGGATCACGTCGTAGTCGTAATAGATCCCGGTCGCGCTCGCGGGATAGGAATTCGAGTCGATCGAGTAGATGTTCCAAGTGGCTTTCTTCGTCGTTTGATCCATCAGGGAAATCACGTAATTCGAACGGCCAAAGAGGTCGTCGTTCACTTCGTTGTAGTGGGAGTATTCCCCACTTGAGAAAAGCTTGCTCAGCCACGAGGGCGAGTATTCGCCTTCGCGGTCATGGTTCCCCCAGGTGATGCCATAAGGGACTTTCCAACTATTGATGATGCCCGCCAAAGTCTCGGCGGTGGAACTCGACGCCCCAAGCAAGAGGTCGCCCGTGATCATGATGAAATCCGGGTTCGCCGCTTTAACAACCTGGGTTAAATAAGCGCCCGCCGTTACGGCGTTCGTATTGACCGACCAATGGAGGTCGGTGAGCTGGAGGAGTCGGAAGTTGCTCTTATAGGCGATCGTTTCATCGAAGTAGTCGGAGATCACCACGCTTTTAGCCGTCCCGCAGGACGACAGGAAAACGAGTGGCAAAAGCAAAAATGCTCGGGAGAGATGTGTTTTCATAACGGCACTATTATAGCGACTGTGCCCGTTTTCTTCTAGGGGGATGCCCAAGGCAAAGAATCGGTTTAATCCGCGTTTTCCGGCAATAGCCAAAGCGGTTCGACTTCGAAGGCGTTCTGAGTGAGACCGATTTCTTTCGGGAAGACGAGTTTATAGGCGTTAAGATACATCCGCTTCGCCTCGTTTTGGCTATAGCGTTTGTCGCCTAAAAGGGTGAGGCCGATCGAATGGATCGCCATCCGAATCTGGTTCTTTCGCCCCGTTTCGATTTGGATCTGAAGAGCGGTGCCGATTTGAATCGCGTTCTTGGCGGTGACGTGGGTGATCGCCTCTTTGCCCGTGGCTTCAGCGCTCACGATGACCCCATAGCCTTTTTCTTCAAGGTATTGGTCAACGTCGAAATGCTTGCCACTCGGAACAAGTTCCTTCACGACCGCTTCGTAATATCGGAGGGCGGTTCTTTCTTCGAATGCGGCCTTGAGTTCGGCTTGGACCGCTTCGCTTTTGGCAAAGACGATGAGGCCAGACGTCTCATAATCGAGCCGATGGACGAGAAAGACATTCTCGTTCTGTTTCTTCGCGTACACGCGTAAATAATAAAAGAGGTTATAGATGAAGGTCTTTTTATCGGTGGTCGGAATCGTGAAAACATCGCGCTTCTTATAGGCGACGATGATGTCTTTGTCTTCGTAGACGATGTAGTAAGGGGCTTTCGGGTTCTCCTTCATTTCTTGGATGCGTTCGGCGTTCATCATGATTTTTTATCCTCGGTTCCTTCGGATGGCTTCTCCTCTGGCTGCTCTAGAGGCTGCTCCATGGGCTTTTCTTCAGGCTTATCGATGTCGAGGAGCCCGGGGATCGGATGGCGGTAGTGGTAGAGGGCTTCGAAGAGATAGACCACGGCGATATAAAGGAAGATGGAACCCACCACGTTGCGGTGGAGGGTGGCATCCTTGACGCCGGTGATCAGGACATAAAGATCATAGGAAATCAAAGCGAAAGCGCTCGGAAGGGTGAGGATCTTATCCAAAAGCGAGGCCTTTTTGCGGTGCTTTTTGGAAAGAAGGGTCCAAAGGAAGTCCCCGATGAGAAAGAAGCCGCCGAAGAGGGTGACCCAGATGAAGATCGTTCGCCTCGTGTCGCTCGAGACATAGACTTGGCAGAGCATCAATATCCCAAGGACGAGGAAGAGGATTGCGAAGAGCGCGAGCTCGCCGCTATAGATCAGCTTGGCCTTGGTCAGATCGTCCATTTTCTTTTTTGCTGATTTTTCTTGCATAAGGAATAGTCTAGAAGATGAGAAGGAGTTTAACAACTCCGAGCCTATTCTCTTGTATAATGGAGCACGAAAGAGGACAGGATATGGTTATCTTGACGGTCAAAGATCTCGGTGACATCATGCTTGAGATGGATTACGCATCGGCTCCGAATACGTGCGCGAACTTTGTCGAACTCGTGAAAAAAGGCTTCTACAACGGCCTCATTTTTCACCGGGTCATCAAAGGCTTCATGATTCAGGGCGGCGACCCATTGGGTCGTGGCTCGGGTGGACCGGGCTATTCGATCAAAGGCGAATTCTCCGCCAACGGCTTTACGGCCAACAAGCTTTCGCATAAGCGTGGCGTCATCTCGATGGCCCGCTCTTCCGATCCCGATAGCGCGGGGAGCCAGTTCTTCATCTGCGATAAGGACGATGGCTTCTTGGATGGAAACTACGCCGCCTTCGGCCATGTGGTCAAAGGCATGGATGTGGTGGACAAAATCGCAAGCGTCCATAAAGGCGCCAATGATCGCCCGCTCAGCCCGGTTGTGATCGAAAAGGCTGTCGCGGTGGATGAGCCGGGCAAAGTCGCTGAGAAGATTCTCTGATTCGAAACCCGAAAAAGGGTTACATCTTGGCCCTTCTCTTTTAGAATAGGCAAAACGGAGGTCCTTTATGCCGCAGAAAAACGATGTGATTCTGAGCCTCAATCAAGAAGCCCAGGATTTGGCGAAAAAAGGCGTCGATGTCACCAATGGCGCCATTGGAATGATGTATTTGGACGATGGGCATCTCCCGGTCTCGGAAGAGATCCGGGCTCTCCTTTCCCGCCACACGCAGGATCAGGACCTTATTTATCCTTCGGTCGCCGGGACCAAAGATTATCTCGCCGCCGTTCGCAAATGGTTCTTGGGCTCCTCCTTTGAGGAAGAAGCCAAATCCGGCAATTTCCTGAGCCTTGGGACTCCGGGCGGAACCGGCGCCGTTTGCCTTTCCTTCGCCCTCTCCCGTGGTAAGAATAGCGCGGTCGTCATCCCCTCGTTGGGTTGGCCGAATTACGTCGGAATTGCCAAAGGCTTTGGCCTCGACATTCAGTTTTATTCGCTTTTCGCCCACGAGGCCTTTGATGTCGAAGGCTTGAAGAAGAACCTCCTCGCTCTATTGACGCGTTACGAGCACCTTTCGTTATTGATCAATGATCCTTGCCAGAATCCGACCGGTTACTCTTTGAGCCCGGAGGAATGGAAGGCTCTTGCTGCGATCTTCCAAGACAAAGCGATTCGCGGAAAAGTGGATCTTATCGTTGACGCCGCCTACATCGATTTCGCGCCGGACGAGCTTCGGGAAGCGATGATCAGCGCCTTGAAGAGCCTCCCCGAAGAGACCCTTTGCTACCTTTGTTTCTCTTTCTCAAAGACCCTTTCGTTCTATGGCTTGAGAATCGGGGCTTTATCGCTTTACTCCAAGAACAAAGAACTTTTGGCGAAAGCCGATGACGCTGCCTTGATGGAAGCGCGGGCCCTTTGGAGCGTTCCGAACCACATGGCGATGAATGCGATTAGCGAGCTTTTGAATAATCTGGCGGAGAACATTCGGCTTCGGAATGAAGTGCAGCATAACCGCGAAATCGTCGCGGAGCGCGCTTCGACTTTCCTTTCGGAAGCCAGAGAGGCGGGCTTAAAACCCTATCCGTATGTCTCGGGCTTCTTCATCACGCTCTACGCCCCGAATGCCTACGACACCTGCCTTAAGCTGAAGGACAAACATATTTTCTTGGCTCCGATCAAAGAGGACGCGATCCGAATCGCCCTTTGCTCGCTCCCGAGCGGCAAGATCCCCGGCTTAGCCGCCGCCATCAAGGAGGCCTCCCATGACTGATTTCTATTTTGCCAATCAGGTCTTCGTCACCTCGGTCAAAGGCTTTGACCCTTATCTTTCGCTTCCGAGCGGCACGAGCAACGTTCAGAAAGATGACGACGTCATTGCCTCGGAGGCTTTCCGCAAAGTCTTCGGGGCTTTTTATCAAGACCTCGATACCGAGGATTCCGAACTTCACGATTTCTTTTTGACCTTAGCGGATCCTTCGAAGGATCTTGTCTCGTTGACGCTTCTCCTCTTGCACGATATTCGAAGCGTGGTGGCGGAGAAGGAACCGCGTTTTGCCTCCGTCCTTTCGGACAAAGGCATCCATTACTACAAATTGGTGAATTCCTTCTTCCATTATTGGATGCGCTTAGCCCGCTTCGCTTATCTCGATGACGAGGGCAAAGAAGCCCTCAATTCCTTGAAGCCCAGGATGCTTTTCCTCCGGAAATCCGTTTTCCATATCTATAACGCCCTCAAGAGCCACATCTTGGAGAAAGCCATCACCCTCGAGACTGATTTCTCGGCGGGCTTCTTGGCTGGCTTTACGACCCGGAAGATGACGATTCCTTATCCTGAGGCCTATAAAGCCCTCAATGCGATTCCTTTCATTTCGGCAGCTGACCTCAACCTGCCCTATAGCGCTTTGACGAAGCGCAATAAGCGGATTGGCGTCTATAAGGCATCCGAAACGAATCCGCTTGAAGGGGTGGATTTTGGCGAGAACGAATGGCTTTGCCTGCCGCTCAAATGCGGGACCTCGCTCGTTTATTTCTATTTCTCCTATAAATACGCGAATACCGTCTTAGGCACCCTCAATCTCTTTGAGAAAGCCGAAATTTCCGAATGCACGAGGAAGCCCGATCTTTTGGTGGTCTTCGGCGGGAATAAAGGCTCGACGACCGGCACCTATTACACCGATGAGAAGAACGGGATGATGGTCGGCTATGTGAGCGATACCGATGAAGCCGATTATTTCGGTTACGTGAAGAAACTGATTCTGACGCTTCATAACCTCAAGATGATCAAAGAAGGCGCTCTTCCGATCCATGGCTCGATGGTCAAGATCACGATGAAGGGCGGCAAGCAGGTCCATCTCGTCATCATGGGCGATAGCGGAGCGGGCAAGAGCGAATCGATCGAAGCCTTCCGTCTTTTGGCAAAAGAATACCTGGAGAGCATCACCGTCATTTTCGATGATATGGGCACCCTTTTCTATCAGGATGGCAAAGTCACGGCCGCCGGCACCGAGATCGGCGCCTTCGTCCGGCTCGATGACCTTGACCAAGGCTATGCCTTCTCGCATCTCAACGACGCTTTGATGTACAACATCGCCGAAAGCAATTCGCGGCTCGTTTATCCTTGCACGCCTTATGAAGAAGTCATTCACCATTATCCGGTGGATATGTTCCTTTATGCCGATAACTACGAAGATGTTGAGGATAACCTCCATCTCTTCAAGGATTATCACGATCTCATCAAAGTGGCGGAAGAGGGCAAGCGCAAAGCCAAAGGAACGACGGGAGAAGTCGGTCTCGTCTCGAGCTATTTCGCCAATCCGTTTGGGCCGGTCCAAGAGAAAGAACTCACCCACAAACTTGTGGAGCAGGACTTCAAAGCCTTGGCCGCTCAAGGCTGCAAGTTAGGCGTGATCTACACCAAACTGGCGGTCGCGGGCAAAGAGCAAAAAGGTCCTCAAGAGGCGGCGAAGAGCTTCCTTGAGTGGATGAAAAAGAATTAAAGGAGAGGCCTTTTATGCTGGATTTTGATCAAATTGCCGAAGTGACGATACCCCATATGAAGGGCGGGAAAGGCTATGCCAAAGCCCGGATGATGGATGATGGGCAAGTCAAGATTATGCGTTCGATCTTGGACCCTGGCTGCTCGATTGGCTATCACCAGCATGTCGACTCCTGCGAAGTCTGTTATGTCCTCGAAGGCGAAGCCAGCTGCGTGGTCGATGGCAAAGAGGAAGTGGTCAAAGCGGGCCAGGTTTCCTATTGCCCGAAAGGCTCTTCCCATTCGATGGAGAATAAAACCGAGAAGCCTTTACTGGTGCTTTGTGTCGTTCCGAAACAATAATGTGAAAGAAAAGAAAGCCGAATCCGTGTCACTTTTTGAGACGGAGGGATACTCGTCCCTCCCTTTTCGTGCTATAAAATAGGGCATGAGCATTTTAGCAGCCTTTGTCGTTCCGCATCCGCCTTTGATCATCCCCGAAGTCGGACATGGGGATGAACGGGGGATTGCCTCGACCGTGAGCGCCTATGAGAAAATCGCGCAGGAAGTCGCTCGGCTCAAACCCGAGACGATCATCGTTTCCTCGCCGCATGCCGAAGCCTATGCCGATTATTTCCAGCTTTCCGAAGGCGAAGTGGCCTTAGGGAGCTTTGCCCAATTCCGGGCTCCCCAGGTTTCGTTCCGGACCTTCTACGATAAGGCTTTGGTCAACAAGATCTCGGAACTCGCCCTCCAGGCCCATTTCCCTGCCGGATCGGAAGGCAGCCAGAAGCATGAGCTCGATCACGGGACGATGATTCCGCTTTATTTCATTGACCGTTATTACCCTGACTACAAAGTCGTTCGGCTGGGCTTAAGCGGCCTTCCGCTCATCGAGCACTACCGGATGGGCATGCTGATCAAGAGAGCGGTGGAAGAAACCGGCCGCCGGGTCGTTTACATCGCCTCAGGCGACCTTTCCCATTGTCAAAAAGCGGACGGGCCTTATGGTTTTAAACCCGAAGGGCCGAAATACGACGAATGGATCATGAAGGTTTTCCAAAGCGGCAATTTCGGGAATCTTTTCACCTATAATCCTCAGGCGTTAGAGAAAGCCGAAGAATGCGGGCACCGCAGTTTCTGCATCATGGCTGGCGCCCTTGACCGCGAAAGCGTTGAGTGCCAAGTCTTTTCGCATGAAGCCCCGTATGGGGTGGGTTATGGCGTCGCCGAATTCACGGTGACAGGCGAAGATCCTTCCCGCGCCTTTGGTGACCTCTATTTAGCCAAGCAGGCGATGGATATCCGGATGAAGAGCGCCAAGAGCGATGACTATGCTTCATTAGCCCGAAAGGCGATTGAGCAATATCTGGTTCAGAGTTCGGTGATGAAGCCCAATCCGCTCATCCACGAGAAATTACTACACGAAAAAGCCGGCGTTTTCGTTTCGATCCATGAGAATGGCGAACTCCGGGGGTGCATTGGCACGACGAGCGCGACGAAGAAGAACGTGGCCGAGGAAATTATCGCCAATGCGATCGAAGCGGCCACCCAAGATCCGCGTTTTGCCCCGATTGAAGCCAAAGAGTTGCCTTACCTTGATATCTCCGTCGATGTCCTTTCGCCTTATGAGACGATTGCCTCGGTTGAGGATCTCGATGTCAAAAAATACGGCGTGATCGTTGAAAACGGCGATCGACGCGGCCTTCTGCTCCCTAATCTCGATGGGGTCGATACGGTCGAAGAGCAGCTTTCGATTGCCAAGCGCAAAGCGGGCATCGCCCCCGAAGAGAGGGTGACGATCTACCGTTTCGAAGTGGTTCGCCACGTATGAAGTGCCCAGTTTGTTTCCGGCATTGCGATTTAAAAGACGGTCAAACGGGTTTTTGCAAGGCTCGAATCGGCAAAGAAGGGAAAGTCGTCCCCGCGAATTACGGGCTTTTGACGTCCTTGGCTCTCGACCCGATTGAGAAAAAGCCTCTTAAGGAATTCTATCCGGGATCCTTGATTCTTTCGTGCGGCTCCTATGGCTGCAATCTCCGCTGCCCTTTTTGCCAGAACTTCGAGATTTCGCAATACAATCGGGCTGAGGAAGCCCGTTTCTATTCGCCTGAAGAGCTGGTCGAAGTAGCACTCAATTGTCGGGACGAAGGCAATATCGGTTTGGCTTTCACCTACAACGAGCCAATGGTCGGCTATGAATACGTCCGCGATGCGGCGAAGTTAGCCAAAGAAAAAGGGCTGAAGACCGTCTTGGTCACCAATGGCTGTGCCAGCGTTGAAGCGCTTAAAGAAGTCCTGCCTTTTATCGATGCGATGAACATCGATCTCAAAGGTTTTTCGGAAGAGTATTTCCGCTATGTGGGCGGCGATTTCGAGATGACCAAAGCCTTTATTGCCTTGGCCCAGAAGAACTCGCACGTCGAACTCACGACCCTCGTTGTTCCGCAGCATAACGACGATCCGAAAATGATGGAGCAAGAGGCAAAGTGGATCGCTTCGCTCAATCCGAAGATCCCGCTTCATTTGACCCGTTACTTCCCGCGCTACAAAGAAAAAGAGGCTCCAACGAGCCTCAAGAGCCTTCAAGAATTAGAAGCGGTGGCCAAGCGTTATCTGAGCTCGGTCTATCTAGGTAATATTTAGCGGTAGTAATGCCGTTTATAAGGATTCTTCTTTAATTCTTTGACCATCATGATGTGGGGGTGGCCCTCATCGTAATCGATCGTCCCGTCCAGGATCGAGTAGCCGTTCTTTTCGTAGAAGGCTTTTTTGTCGAGTTGGGCGTGGAGAATCGCTTTATGGCCTCCGAGAGTTTTGATTTTGACTTCGAGGAATTTGAGGACGTAACTCCCGATTTTCTTGCCTCGATATTCTTTTAAGACGGCCACCCGGCCGATCCGATAAGTCTCGGGATCGATCTCGAGGATCCGTCCCGTCGCCATTGGCTGGCCATCATGATAAAGGACTAAGCACCAGCAGGGCCCATCATCCCCGGTGAACTCGTTTTTGTAGCCTTGCTCCTCGACGAAGACCTTCTCTCGGATCATCCGGGCGTCTTCAGGGAGGCCCAAGGAAAACTTCTCTTGAATCATGGCCACAAGTTTACTGCATTTTTCTTTGGAGTGGACGATAATGCTTCCATATGAATCTCCAGCGTTTCAAAAACTTGTGGAAGTACCACTATAAAAAATACTTGGCCCTCTTTTTCACGATCACGGCTTTGATCCTTTTGATTGGGGCCGGCGCCTATGATGTCTATCTGAGCTATGGTCAGAGCGCGGATGGCATGAACTCGGTCGTCTCCGATTTCTTCTCGATTTGGGATTTTGCTCTTTTCGCCGTCGCTTATATGCTGATTCTGATTGGCAACCTCCAGGGCTCAACCTTGGCTTATCAAGGCATGCTGATGTATGTCTTCATGACCCTCTTCTCGGCCGGATCCGCTTTTGTGCAAAATGGCTTTTTGAATATTGGCGTTCTTGCGAGCGGGGATTCCGTGGCCATTGTTCTTTATCTTTTCATTCTTCTTTTCTATGCGGCGATCATTGTCACCGGAGTCATGACCTATATCCGAACCACTCAATATCTCCGCAATACCTACGCGAATTACATTGGTTTGCGGACTTGGTGCCTTCTTTTCGTCATCTTCAACGTGCTTCTTTATGGTTTTGAGCCCGCCTATTTCCTCGTGGTGGGAAGAAGCGTGTCCGTACTCCTTTTGGTCCTTGAGCCGCTGAGCCAGGTCTTCATCTCTTTGGCCATCTTCTTTACCGTCAGCCGTCTTAAAACCGAATATTGATTGTTCCAAAAACCTATTGTGCTAGAATTATCCCCTGTAAAGGGGAGTAGCGGTCAAATCCACCTCCGTCAACCCGTCAGGAGATCAGTCCTGGCCGGAAGGGATGGGCCAAATGCCTCGCGAGACCTTTGCGGCGAAAATGGTTTTTCGCAGTAAAGGAGGTTCCCAAAAACATATATGTTTGAGAACAAAACCATTGCCGATTCTTTAAGCGAACTGAAAACCAGCCAAGAGAGCGGTCTTTCAGCGAACGAAGTCGAGACGAGAAGAAAGAAATATGGCTTGAACAAGCTGGAAGAGAAGAAAGGCGAATCCGCCTTCATGATCTTCTTAGGCGAATTCAAAGACCCGATGACCCTCGTTCTTGCCGGTGCCGCCATCATCTCGATGGTGATCGGCTTGATCGAAGGGGGCACCGACTGGATTGCCGATGTCTGCATCATCTTCGGCGTTTTGATCGTGAACGCGATCATCGGCACGATCCAAGAGACCAAAGCCGAGAAAGCGCTCGAAGCCTTGAAGAAACTCTCTTCGCCGACCGCGACGGTGCGGCGCGAGGGCAAACTCGTCGAAGTCAAAGCCGAAGAGCTCGTCCCGGGCGATATCGTCGTCCTCGAAGAAGGACGGACCGTCCCGGCCGATCTTCGTCTTATCAAAGCCTTCCAGATGAAATCCGATGAATCCTCCCTCACGGGCGAATCGCTTCCGGTGGAGAAGGATCCGGAGATCGTTCTCACGGGTGAAGTGGGCGCGGGCGACCGCGTGAACGAAGCCTATATGTCGACCCCGATCGTCTATGGTCGGGGCGAAGGCGTCGTCATCGCGACGGGCATGAACACCGAAATCGGCCGGATTGCCAAAATGCTTTCGAATAACGAAGATGATTCGACGCCGTTACAGAAGAAATTGGCCCAGCTTTCCAAGTTCTTGGGCTATCTCACCGTCGGCATCGTCGTTTTGATGTTCGGCGTTTCGCTCATCTATGAAGCGGTGAGCAACACGATCGCTTCGCAATGGACCGATGCGCTTCTTAACGCGGTAGGCCTTGCGGTCGCCGCGATTCCGGAAGGACTTCCGGCCGTCGTGACCATCGTGCTTGCCCTTGGCATGCAGAAGATGATCAAAGTCAACACGATCGTCCGTCGGCTCGCCTCGGTCGAGACCTTGGGCGCCGTTTCGGTGATTTGCTCCGATAAGACGGGCACCCTCACCCAGAACAAGATGACGGTGGTGGCCGCTTATCAAGATAACAAGCTTTACGAGAAGAAAGATTTCGCGAAGGACAGCCTTGGCTTACTGGCCGAGGGTATGTGCCTTTGCTCGGACGCTTCGATCGAGAATGGCGTCTATGGCGATCCGACCGAGGTGGCCCTCGTTCAGTTCGCTTCCGATTTCGGCATGCCGAAGTCCCAACTCGAAAAACTCTCGCCCCGCATCAACGAGCTTCCGTTTGATTCGGTTCGCAAGATGATGTCAACTCAGCATAAGAAGGGCGATAAGACCATCGTCTATACCAAAGGCGCGATGGATCAGATTCTCAAGCATTGCGACATGATTCTCAAAGATGGCAAAGTCGAGCCGCTCATGGACCAGGATCTTCAGAATATCCGTAACGCCGCGAGCAAGCTGGCTGAGAAGGCCCTCCGCGTTTTGGCCCTTGCGATGCGGGAAAGTCAAGACCTCAAAGAGGAGCATTTGATCTTCGTTGGCCTCGTCGGCATGGTCGATCCGCCGCGGCCAGCCGCCAAACCGGCTGTTGCGACCTTAAAGGGCGCGGGCATCACGACGATCATGATCACCGGCGACCACAAGGATACGGCCTTCGCGATTGCCAAAGAGCTGGGAATTGCCAGCGATATCAATCAATGCATGTCGGGCGATCAGATCGATGCCTGCACGCCGGAACAGCTGCAGGAGAAGGTGAAGACGGTCCGCGTCTTCGCTCGTGTCTCCCCGGAGAATAAGGTTCAGATCGTCAAGGCGATCAAGGCCAATGGCCATATCGCCGCGATGACCGGCGATGGCGTGAACGACGCTCCGTCCCTTAAAGCGGCCGACATCGGCATCGCGATGGGCATCACTGGCACCGACGTCGCCAAAGGCGCGGCCGACATGGTTCTCACCGACGATAACTTCGCCTCGATTGAAAAAGCGGTCGAGGAAGGACGTGGCATCTATGCCAACATCCGCAAGACGATCCTCTTCCTCATCTCGAGCAACATCGGCGAAGTCGTCTGCATGTTCATCGCCATCGCGTTTGGCATGCCTGCTCCGCTCATCGCGATCCATCTTCTTTGGGTCAACCTCATCACCGATTCGCTTCCGGCCATCGCGCTCGGCGCGGATAAGAAGCCGGACGACATCATGAACGATAAGCCGCGCAATCCGAAAGAATCGCTCTTTGCCCACGATGGCTACGCGATCACCTTCGGCTATGGCGCTCTCATTGGTTTAGCCACTTTGGCCGCCTTCTTGATTAAGCCGCTTATGGCGCTTTCGGGCCAAGGCTTAGCCTTCTCACTCGATAATCTCCGCACGATTCTGAGCGATGATGCCATCCGCGAAGAGGCCCAGTCGATGGCCTTCTGCGTTCTCTCCTTCAGCGAGCTCTTCCACATGCTGGGCATGACGGATACCCGCCACTCGGTCATTCGGGTCTTCAAAGACGCGAACCCGATGCTCTGGCTCTCATTCTTCCTTGGCTTGGGACTTCAGTTCTTCGTCATCGAGACTCCGGGGGTCAACAGTTTCTTCAAGGTCTATACGCTCAGCGATGATCCGATTGATTATCTCTGGGTCTTCTTATTGGCAATGACGCCGTTATTGGTCCACGAGATTTCCGTTTTCTTCCAGTGGATTATCAAAAAGGCGAAGGTCTAATCATTCGTTACTTGTTTCGATAATTCAGTTGGTCTATATTAATTGGGCTGCCGCCTTAGCTCAATTGGCAGAGCAACTGAATCGTAATCAGTAGGTTGGCGGTTCGATTCCGTTAGGCGGCACCAACAAAAAAAGAAAGTCCGATTCCTTCGGTGGGGTCGGATTTTTTCTTGCCTTTTTTCAGTTGAAAAATCGAGGTTTTGCAAAACATTTTCTCCCTCGAAAAAGCCATTTTTCTCGCTATTTTCTCGCCAAAAGTCCACCCATTGCAAAATAGGAGGTAGGTACGTCAGGTGTTTTCTTTCCTTATTTCGTTCCTGCTTTGTCGCCGAGTATTTTCCTTGCGGTGTCTTTCATCCAACCCACGAGGATGTCCGGTCCGAGAACGGTGAGTTCATCCGCGTACGCCATGACCCAGAAATAGAAGGCGTTCGGGGCGCAGTAGATTTTGCCGTAAGTGACGCCGTCTTTTTCGTAGAGCTGGGCGTTTTTTCCGAAGCGGTCATAGAGATAGGTAACCGCCCTCGGGTCGTCGATCTTCACCGTGCAATAGGTCGGATCCCCTTGGAGGGCGAAGAGCCGCTCGTTCATGTACTTGTCGATGTCGAATCTTTGGAAGCAGGGGACCTTGCTCTGAGGGAGCTCATTTTCCTCGAGAAGGGCGACGCCGCTCATGAAATCGATCCGGAAGTAAATCGGCTTGTCGGGCAAGGCGTCCCAATGGCAGATCAGGTAATAGGCATCGTTCGAGAGGGCCAGGTAATAGGGATCGCAAACGTATTTTTTGAGCGAGCCATCCTCGTTTTGCTTGGGAGCCAATTTCCCGTCGAGGCCATATTGGTTATAGAAAAACGAGACCTTTTTCTTGGCCTCGATCGCCTTTTCGAGAGTCAAAAGATTCACGAAGAGGGCCCTATTGACGCTTCGGGGGTTGGAAAAGGCCCGGTGGATCTCCCGGTAGTGGGAGCCTTCGTTCTCCGAGAGGGTCGAGGCGATCTTCTGGATCAGGCCCTTGGCCATCTCTCCGGTGATCGCGTGCGAGGAATAGACGGCGTCGATCAGATAGCGGAGCTCGGCCTCGCTGAAGAGCCGCTCCGTGATCTTGTAGTAGCCGGTCTTCCGCCTGTCCGAGGAATGGTCTTCTTGGATCGTGAAGGCAAAATGGCCCTTCGCTTGGCTTTTCCTCTCCGCGGTTTGGAGGGCCTCAACCGCATCGGTGACGGCTTTTCGAAGGACGCTGACCCCGAAATCCTCCGCAATATCCTCTTGGATTTGGCGGACCGTCAAAGGATGGCCTTCGTCCGAGTGCCAAAGCAAGGCCAATAAGACGTAGAGGGCGTTGAGTTTCTGCTCCGGGTTCTTTTCCCGGGGCGACCGCTTTTCCTTACTCACGCCTTCATTATAGCGCCACTTCGGGGCATACCTGTTCAAAAATCAGCAAGTCTATCTGGGCTGGGCCGTTATGATAAGGGCCATAAAAAGGAGCAAGGACATGAACGGAAATCAATCGGAGAGCCTCTTCGCCCGCATCGTCGACCTGAGCCGCGGGGAATTCGCCAAGATCTCAAACGAGGCGAGCTACCCCTTGAAGAAAGAGGAGGAGGCCCCGAAGTATCTCGGGCTCTCTTACGAGGGGCGCCTCCTCGGCTTCGCCCCGGTCGAGCGGGCCCAGGAAAATGACGATGGCTCGAAGACCCTCATCCTCGAGAAGGAGCGGGGCAGCTTCCGGCCTTACGTCATCCCCGCCGATGTCTTCCTTATGAAAGAAGCGAAGATCAAGGAGGACCGCGTCAACATCGAGATCCGCCTTCATGAGGAAACGGGCGCCGGAATGGCGCGGAAAGAACGCTGGCAAGAGGAGAACCATCCCGGGGATACGAAGCCCGCGCTCCCGCAGGAATACCTGACCGAGAGCACCCTCTGGGCCCAGTCGATCGCCCTGTGGCTGTCGAACAACATCGAATCGCCGAAGGCTTCGGCGGTCGCGAACCTCGCCGCCGGGGTTTGCGGAAGAATCGCCGAAAAGGCGAAGAAGGGGATTTATCGGAGTGAGGACGATCAGGAACTCTCCGACCTTGTGAGGATGATCGGGATGTTCGCGGGGGAGGATTACAAGGCTTACGCCAATATCCTCGCCCTCAAAGAGAAGATCAGCGAGTGGACCGGGGAGATCAGCACGATCGGCGAGGAGGACGTCAAGCCCTGCCTCGAGGAAGGAGGGGAATGAGGATGGACTTCAGGGCGCCGAAATACCCGAGGGAGGAGCGGACTCTCTATTTCCGCTCCCTTGGGAAAGATTATGAAGAGTGGGATGAGGGGGTTTTGCGGAGGTTTTCGCCCGAGGGGGAGCGAAAGGACCCTTGGCTCGCGGAAGGGGAGCTGACCGAAAGGGGCAAGGCGGGGATCCGCTTCGCCAACCAAGCTTATCTTTCGGGGGACTCTGACGTCCGCTGCCACATCTGGAACCGCTTGATCTGGCTCTATGATCTCCAGGATCTCATGTATTCGGCGGTCGAAGCGCTCAAGAGCGAACTCGACCCTGATTTCCTCGATTTTGTCCGCCAAGCCGCGGGCTATGCCCAAGGGGGCTTGCCTTCTTCCCACCACGCCGGAGATCCGCTCAATCCCTTTCTCCGGGCGGGGAGGATCACCCTCGTCCAGACCGCCTGCCTCGAGGCGGACGCCTCGGAGAATCTGTTCCCGGATCGGAAGGAGCTCTACGAAGGCTATCCCGAGCTCTTCGGCCGGCCCTTCGATCGGCTGAACCTCAAGGAAACGCTCGAAGCCTGGGCGAACGGGGGCCTGGCCTATTCGATCGAGGAGACGGTCCGCGATCCGGAGCTCCCGGACATGCTGGGCGGGACGGAATACGGGTTCATCGCCCTCAAAGAGGACCGCGTAAGCGCCTCAGGGGAGACCTATGGGCTTCCGAAGCCCCTCCGGGATGACATTAGCCTTGAAATTGTCGTCTTCATCTATGCCCCCTATCGAGGGAGAGGAATCGAAGAAAGGGCGATCGCCGCCCTCTCCAAGGCCGCCAAGAAAGGCGAGCTCGCCCATTACGCGGAGAGCGAATACGACCGGGTCTTCGTGGAGCAAACGCTCCACCCCAAGACGATCAGGGCCTACCTTCCCATCCGACATCCGCTCGGGAACTCTTACGAGAAGGCGGGCTACCGAGTCGAGGCGTTTCTCAAGAACGGATTCATGGATGCGGTAAATGGCCCCAAAGACATGGCCGTGCTCCGTTACTGGGGGACTCCGGCGCCCAAAAACCATGCAAAAGCAAAGCGAATTGACTTATCTTGATCGCTCGGACGTGGTGGCGATGTGGTTCATGAGCACCTCGCCTCATCTCAAGAAGAAACTCTTGGCCTGGAGGCTTCATCGGCTCTTGCGGAAGATGATGCGTTTGGCGGCCTATGGCAAGCCCTTCGCCCGCTACAACGAGAAAGCGACGGCCCTGGCCAACGCCATCTTCATGGCCGATAAGGAACTCAGGCCCGATTATGAACAGACGGTGCATGAGATGAAGCTCTTGGAGTTCATCAATGGATTTACTCACAAAGAAGTAATACCAGACGATCAGTTACTGTCGGATTAACAGCAAAAAAAGCGAAGAAAAGAAAATTTGTTTGGTAGATAGGCTATCATAATAACAAAGCGGTTTGAAAAGGAGAAAAATTATGGAAAATAGCGAAGATAAACCAGTTAGTCTTTTTGAAATTCTTCATGTCGATAGAGCGGAGATCAGGCACAGCAATTTTCTCGCTTACTTGTTTGATTACAAAGCAAACGGGGAGATTGGGAAAAAGTTTATGCAAGAATTCCTAAACCGTCTTCGCGAGCGAAAACGGTTCCCATTTCCAAACGATCCTTTTACCTCTCCTTTGCTTCAAAATGGTGCTTTTCCTGATGACATAAGTCATGTTGTGTGGGACGTTTATCGAGAGGATGAATATCTTGATCTTACGATTGTTTTTCCCCAGTACAAATCCTTGATTGTCATCGAAAATAAGACTGAATCTGCGATTCATGATTCCTTAACCCCTGACAATAAGAAAGAACCACAGCCAATCGCTTATCAAAAAAAGATTGAAACCAATTGGAAAGGCTGGTCTTTGCTTTCAGGCGTTGTTTTAGAACCGTTTGGCCAGAACTCCGGGTTCTACATTAACCCAAAGAATAAGGAAAATTCCTATTGGGCATTAATGAACTATGACGATATTCTTTCCTTTATTCGAAAATGCTATAAGGATGAAGTTTTGCCTAAGGAAGGGGTCATTGCCGAATACTGCAGTGTCATTGAAAGGCGATACTGCTCCTCAACTCAAGCGAATGCTCTGGAATTTGTCTCGCCTTATTTCGAAAGTCTTCTCGTGGGGAAAACATCAGGGGATTATTTGGTGTTTACCACCCCTTTGATGCACGACCGTTTTAAGGGCTGTGTTTCAAAAGAGGGGGAAAGACGCTGGCTGGCCAATTTGAGTGATCTTTTCTTTTTTACTTTGACCATCAAAAAGGAGCCATATTTACTTCAACTATGGCTCTACGACGACGTGCCAGGTTCAGTTTTTTGGCACGATACGCTCCCCCTTAAATACCAGAGGTCAACTCACAATACAAGGTATAGTCTTGTTTACGAGAAACGGATTGGGAGCCAAGAAGATTTCGATCGATTTGTCAAAAATGATCTCATTGGCATAGAAAAGACCCTTTCCGATTCCTTTTCTGATGTCAAGGAAGCTCTTCATAACTCTGGTTTTGATTATGAGAAAACCTACAGTGATTCTGATTTTTTTCCAAAAGATACTCAGTTATTCTTTCCGGATTTCGCGGACCAGTTTCGTAAAAAGGAATTGATCAACCTTTATTGCAATAGTGAAGTCTTTCACCTTTTTACTACTCCGAAATTAGACAAAGCCTTTCGAAACGCAACTGACAAAGAGTGCTGCGGAGTAAAGGAACTCTTCTTGTTTTGCAATAAGGTAGAGAGGGATCGTTCTCAAATTGGTCTCTATATGTACACCTCCTTGGAGGTTTTTGAAAAGTGGCGTCCTGCTTTAAGCGAATACTTTCCTAATATGTCAAAGAAGTTAACTCACGGAAAGTATTGCTTGCTTGCCTCGTATAAAGTCGAGGGTGAAAAAGAAGCCTCCGATTTTGTCCAACAACTCCCGGATGTAGAGGATGCTCTCTTCAAGGCTGAAAAAGAAGTTTTTCAATAAATATCTATTCGCAAAATGGTGGAGCAAATGGTGATGAGAGGCATCCTTTCCTGCTTTGCTGAGAAGCCACATCCTGGATTATGAGCGGATGGAGAGGGCGAGGCGCCTGGCGATCGAGGCAGGTCGGAAGAAGGCCAATGTGATGAAGCACTACAAGGGGCGGAAGCCTTCCATGGTTCCCGAGCCATTATTTGAGGACATCCTCCATTCCGTGGATGCGGTGGTCGTTTCCCGTCCACTTATAAGTCCGTTGGCATCAGCTTTCACTGAAGGAAACGGCCGAGTTTCATAACAAATAAGGAGAAAAAATCATGGAAAAGAAAAAGATTGATTTAAAAGACCGGCCGGTAGTGACTAACGGTAACGACGCGACATTGCTCGATTCGTCGTATTTTGTTTTCGATATGGAAACCACGGGCCTGAATCCAAAATCGGAAAAAATTGTCAAATTCGGCTACGCTATCGTTAAAAATGGTAATGTTCAAGAAAGGTTTACCTCAATTATTAATCCCGAAAGAGACATACCGGAAGAAATCGCTGAAAAAATCAGAATCAGCAACGGCACGGTAAAGGGGTCTCCTACCATAAGGGAAGTGCTACCGACGATCGCCGAAAAAATCAAAGGCAAAATATTGGTGGCTTCCAACGTTAAGTTTTGCTTGGCGTTTTTGGATAATGCCTTGTTGAATAACGGTTTCTCGGCATTGGACAATCCTACGATTGATACCTATTCGATAGATATCCGTATGTTTCCGGAAACGGATTTACACAATTTGTGGCATAGAACGCAGCATCTTGGAATTGCCTTTGATTGGGAAGACCTTGACGAAGTGAAATACGAAACGAAGATTCTGTTTAATGTTTTGGATAGGGTTCAAAAAGAGAATCCAAAAATGACACTTAACGAGTTCGAAGATTGGACGACCAGAAAAAGAGAATAGTATCCTTAAAAAATAACCAGCTTTGACTGAGCGCCGCCCGGGGAATACCTGGCCTACGTCCTCGAGAGGATCGGCTCAGCTGATGTCTCGGAGCTCATGCCTTGGTCGGCTTCGCTGCCCGGCGATCTGAGGGCCTCCTGAGTTTTCGCGAGGCCTCCTGAAAACTCAGGAGGCAAACGGGCATATAGGTTTTAAGCAAAAACAGGCCGAAAAGTCGTTTTATCGAAGGCACGGAAATCTTTTAAGCGTACAGGAGAATGATTTTTTCTCATCCGCGAATTTTTTCAGTTACGGAGCCGAGCCTTGAGGGGCCCACTGATCAAGAGGTCTTCCGCCTCTATAGCGAGGAGGGGAAACCGATATTCGCCATCACCCCGATTTTGAAGGAGTGTGGCTTTCTTCGACTTGACGGCTCGCCTTCGAAAAATTCGAGCGGGAGATACGCGAGATGGACTGGCAGCGCGAGAAGGAGAGGGAAGACGGCGGGCCGGAGATGTGATTTTCAAAAGGGAGTGATGGAGATAATCTCACCAATTTTGGTGAATATTCGACCACCCGAGGAGAGACGGAAACGGCCCTGACTTAAACAACAGGATAAGTGAATGTGGAGCAAAACGCTCCAGCGCCCCATTCCGTTCACACGCAGCGGGATACCCGCATGGCGCACAAATCAAGGAGAAAAAAAGAACATGAGAAGAAAAGCGAAGCACAACCGCACAGCGGACTACCCGGACGTCCTCCGGGTGGGCGACGTGGGGGAGATATTCCACCTCAGCGACCGGATGGCTAAACCCCCGAAGCCCGGATCCGGAAACAATGGGCCGGAGATGTGATGTTTTTCCCAATGGGGATAATTCAGCGGTCAATTCAGCACTTAATTCAGCACTTTTTGCCAATAATCAAGGAAGCATCGAATGATAATTCAGCACCTAATTCAGCGCTTTCCTGGGGGAGAACGCGGATGTTCTTGCAAATGCTTTGACTCGCCCTTCTTGAAAAGCCATGCCTTGAAGCTGAGGCTAGTTTTCGGAAAAAGATCGAGAAATATCCGGAATATTTTTTGGTTGTTTGGCAATTCTCCCCTTTTGCCTCAGGGCGCTCCTTTGTGGGGCCGACTCGGCCAAGCAAAAACACTGGCGTCCTTAGAGAAAGTTTTGGCGAGAAATCTTTCTCGCCAAATTCTCGCCAATTGTCCCCGAATTGCTGAAACGCCCCGAAACGCAAAGAAACACAAAGAGCTGGAGGAACCCACATCTCATGGGATAAAAAGGCCCGAAAGTCCCTCTTTTGGAACACAACCGCATCCCGTCGAACCGCCATCGTAATCAGTAGGTTGGCGGTTCGATTCCGTTAGGCGGCACCAACAAAAAAAGAAAGTCCGATTCCTTCGGTGGGGTCGGATTTTTTCTTGCCTTTTTCCAACCGGAAAATCGGGAAAATCCGTCTTCTTTTCTCGCCAAAAAATCGGGTTTTTCTCCCCATTTTCTCCCCAAAAGTCGGCCGATTGCGGAACGGCAGTGAGTTCGATAGGCGTTTTTGTTTCACCTCTCTTAGTGGAAGCGCCTTTCTCCCGACCCTATAATTTGAGGCGTGATAAAGAAGCAGCACATCGACGAGTACATCGTCTACGACGGCGAGTACACCCCCGACCCTTGGGAGGAGTGCGCCGGGATCAAGAGGCCGAAGGCGGGCTACGTCCTTTTCGAGGCCAAAGGCAAAGGCGGGGAGAAACTCATCGAGCTCCGCAAGCCGACCCCGACGGAGCGGAGGCTCATCGTGAAACACTACATCATCGACCACCCAGGACGGCCGATGAAGGTCGCGTGGTTCGCCAAGAAGCTCAACGTCAGCGAGAGAACCGTCCAATCGATCCTCAGGGTCTTGGAGGAGGGGCATGAGATCCGGCGAGAGCCGCACCTCGACAAGAACGGCAGGATGGACGGAAGCGTCTTCATCTACACAGGACCCAAGCAGCTGAAGGGGAGGAGAGTCCGCGTCCGCCCGACGATGGAGAACCTCTACGACCCGAGGAACCCCTACGGATACCGCTCGTGGCACTGGGACGACTACAAGTTCGTTCCGGGCTGGAACTCGATCGACGGCGAGAGCGACGCCGACCCGGGGGCCTACGATGATTTTCTCGATAAAAGGGCGGCACAGGCCAAGGCGAAGGAGAGGTTCTCGAAGGGAAGCCTGACGGTGAAGGTGTGCCGGGGCGGGTACCCGAAGAAGAAATGAAAGCGGCGGCCTTATGGGATTGCCGTCGTTTATCCGCGTTGTATATAAACATAGCAAAAAAGTTTTTGCTCTTTTTTCGGAATCGGTCAACGCCAGGCCGGAAGCGGGAGAGAAGATATTCCGTTTCCTATATCACTTATTTTTAGAAGGATTTACAAAA
>LAHS01000409.1_pt1 | contig 88598 bp, 71 predicted proteins | sample 329651 | NCBI WGS metagenome assembly LAHS01 (sample SAMN03275699, study PRJNA271635) | activated sludge metagenome | isolation source: sample C-1 Sludge from hydrolytic chamber (first chamber) of Anaerobic...
GTGACTCCTGCTCAGAACGCCCACACCGTAAGACGCGGCCAACAACAGCGCAGCAAAAAAGTGTTAGATTGAACCTAATCAATCTAACACTTTTTGTACATTTTATTAATTTACATTTTGCAAAATTTTACCGTCATTCATTTTAATGACTTGATCTGTATACATAAGCATTTCTTCATCATGTGTAACCATTAACGTCGTGATATTTAATGATTTAGTAAGATTTCGAATTAACTCCATTACGTCCTTCGATCGTGTCGAATCCAGACTTGCTGTTGGCTCATCCGCAAAAAGCACTTTCGGTTTATGAATAATCGCTCGGGCAATAGCAACTCGCTGCTTCTCCCCACCTGATAATGAAGAAGGATAGGCATTTTTACGATGATCCATCCCTACTAAATTTAAAATACGCTCTACCTCTCTTTGCTGCTCGTGTTTCTTTAATGGCGATTCAGAAACTTCCAACATCAGCAGAAGCTGTTCTTCTACCGTAAGAAACGGCACTAAATGTGCAAATTGAAAGACAAAGCCAAATTTACTTGCCCGTACTTGACGAACTTGATCTGCACTCAATGTCGTCATGTTTTTCCCTTCAAAGATTACCTGCCCATCGGTTGTAGGTTGCAAACCTGCTGCAATCGTTAGTAGTGTACTTTTACCAGAACCTGAAGCGCCCACTAATGCTGTTACTTCTCCTTCTTTCAGGGTCAGGTTAATGCCTTTTAATATTTCTTCCTGCACTTCACCATTTGTAAACGTTTTTCTAACATTCTCCATTGTAAATTGTGTCATATTAGACCTCTCCTTGTTGTATCGCTTGTAATGGTTGAATTTTTTTAATTTGGATACCAGAAATAGTAGCTCCGATAAATCCAATAATAAGGAATACAATCGACAATTGTGTTATTGTAGCAAAACTTAAACTAAATGGCATTCCTTGTGGTGCAAACTGATTAAAAACTTGGCTTAGTGTAATTGATAGCACCAGAGAAATCGCAGTAATCACAATCATTTGCGTCCAAATCATTTTGAATAACTTACTTGTTTTTAAACCAATTGCTTTTAAAATACCGTATAAGCCAATCTTCTGAACGTTCATCATATAGAAAAAGATTGCAAACAGCATGCCACTAATAACAACTAAAAACCAGACAATCATATTAAGAGACATTTGTTCTGCGCTATAACTCGGTATCGTATTTAAAAAATCACTTTTTGAAAAAGCTTGTAATCCTGTGTACGCTTGTGAAGCATCTCCATCTGGTGTAAACACTAATTGCATTTCTTTAACTCGATAAATTTCTTGGTAATCTTCCATACTAATATAGGCTACTGGCGCATGGCTATATTTCTTTTGTTCAACAAAATCTTTTACAATAAACTTGCCACTAAACTGATTGTTTGTTACTGTATCGCCTATTTGTATTCCTTTTTCCTTTAATGAGCTATCTAAAATAATTTCTTCATGTTTGACATTTGCAAATAACGGCGAGTCGGTAGCTGTTACAAATGCCACGCTTTGCTGCTTCCCTGCCTTATCATTAATAAAGCCCATTTGAATAGAAAAGGCGACAGCATCTTTTTGTTTGCTTAAAATTTCATCTTGGGTACTGCTATCTATTCTAGAAAGATTATATGTTTCATCTGCATCTTCGTTCATGTAAAACTGCCCCGCTGGTAAATCTTTAATAAGCGCAGCATTGTCTTGCGATAATCCATTTGCCAAACCCGAAATAATAAAGGTTAATAAACTCACCAGAAAAACAATCGAACCTAAAATCACAAATCGTACTTTATTTTTCTTCATTTCTTTTAAAGCCAGGTTCATTTTAAACCCCTCCTATTTCTTTTTACATTCTTAGAATAAAGAGTCAACATGAACACAACATGAACTGAACATGAACGGAAGATGAACTAAACATTACAGTTGAACATCGCTGCCGCTTCCTACTCAAACAAAATCAAAATAAAAAATCTTCTACGCATAATGACGTAGAAGATTCTGTAAATGGGGATGGAAGCTCGTTTACCGCAGTAAAGCTAAACGGCTAGAATAACGCTCCTAAAAGAAAAGAACCGTTACAAGTAATGTTTTTGAATTACTTGCATTAATTTATTGGCATTTTCTTCACTAATTGAGAACATCGTTTGTCTAAAGTTAAAACCTTGTCCACAAATAGTTTTCATTTCTGAAGCGCTTAATGGACGCTTTAATATACAAAAATCTTGTAAAGGTGTATTTGTCTCTGCATTAGCATAGCCATTATAATCTTGCTTGTTATATTTACCCGAACCTTTTCCGTATCCTACAATTCCAGCGCCGCTTTTATAAAGGAATACAATATCGCCCTTTTGAATCTTTTCTATTTTTTCTTGCCATCCTTTATGATAAGCCGCTGCTTTCATTCCAGTTAACATTTCATCTGTCGTTAGCGGATTATTGTTATGATTCGTGTTTAAAACGTAGGCGCTACTCTCATATTCTAAATAACTTTCAATTGGAGAATACATATTAAACTCAATATAATGTTCACCATTCACTTCAAATATCCAGTAGACAATGGCATCAATAGTCAAACCGTTCTTCTTCCAATAAATAATTGCTTCTACCGTTTGTTGGTCTAAGCCATTTGTCATAACAATGAAATGTTGCTTATTATTAAACATCTCTTGGGTAATTTGATTACTTGCGTCTTTACCAAAATACTCTTTATGAGCGTCCATTAACGATATATTGCCTTGGCTATATTTAAGGTATTTTTCATTGAGCTCATCGTAACTACTATTGCCGAATAATTGACCATATCTTAATACTTGTAACAAATTCTCTTGATTTGAACCCCATCTTTTCAATTCAAATATGTATAAATCGCCATCTTTATCAACAGCTAAAATATCGGGTTCTTCTTGTCTTGGACGCTCGTTAAATATTGTCATTAAATCTTTACTAGAAATAAAATCTTGCAGATGGTTAGATACTAACCTTTCTAAATCCTTTTCTTTCCAGCCAATCGCATCAAGACTCACTCTTTTAACCTTTTCATAATCCCATGAGGACTTATTTAATTTATATAACATGTAGACCATTTCCTTTCATTAATAGTATCAAATATATTATTCCACCTATTGTAAATATTTTCAATATCAGTACCCATGACATAAGTAGTTTACATATAAACCATATTTCTCTTACTAAAGTCTTTTACACATAACAATCGAACCACCATTAAATGACATTATTTTTCACCCCATAAAAAAACTCGCCCATTTTACCCGAATTAAAGGTGGTAAAATATAGTGCGAATTGTACTTTGGCAATAATTTTCCTTATGCTATTCTTTATTGTAGAAAATTTAATAGGCAAACCTAAAGAAATTTAGGGACGCAAAGCTATAGGGACTAAGGTTTTAAATAACTATGTCTGCCAGTTGCCGAAGAGTACATACTACTTTTTGTTTAGTAAGGACGTAACATACAACCCACAGAATATAATTTATAAAAGGCATTTTTCTGTATGTGGGATTTTTTATGATTGCCTTATTTGAAATAAAGCTACTCTTTTTTGAGTAGCTTTTTTATGTACTCTGTAGGAAAAATGCATAAGGAGGAATATAGATGAAAGTAGTAAAGATTGTAACAGTGTCTGCCCTTGCTTTAAATTTAGTCGGTGGTCCAATGAATGTTTTAGCGACTGAAAATCCAAATGGAGACATCGTTAAAACTTCAACCGAAGCTCGTACTATTTATTCCATCGCTTCGGTGAAAAAATTTGAATTGTACGGAACAGATATTTTAAAAGCATACGATGACGTATTTAAAATGGCAAAATCAAACATTCAATCGATTACGAACAACGGCGGAAAATATGGAAGTTCTACTATAGATAAAGCGATTGATGGTGATATGAACAGCCATTGGGAAACAGGGAAACCAAATAGTACCTCCTTCACAAATGAAGTGATCATTCAGTTCCATGAAGCATCTACATTAAATCGAATTGTCTATGCAGCTCGTCAATCTTCTACAAAAGGGAAAGGCTTTGCACAGCAGTTTGAAATTTATAGCTCCACTACAGATACAGACGATGATTTTACACTCGTTTCATCAGGACAATATACAGGTTCTACAGGAGATATTGTCGAAATCCAATTCAACCCTACAAAATTTAAACGACTAAAATTTGTTTTTACGAAAGCAAATCAAGATTGGGCAAGTGCATCCGAGTTTCAATTTTATAAAGAAGATTCTGTCTCTGACAAAATGGCGACACTCTTTACAGATAATACAATGAGCGCTGTAAGTGACAAATTCAACACCATAGATGCTATCAATCAATTAGAAGTCGAAGCCCAAGGCCACCCCTTCTACGCACAATTCAAAGAAGATATTGACAATGCGAAAGCACTGCTAAGCAATGAAAAAATTACAGCGACCACTGCACTAACTTCGTCATTTAGCCATTATGCCAACGAAGCGTATTCAACGCGATTTAGAATGGATAAGGCTAACATCAAAGAAATTACCAACAATGGCGGACACTATGCGAGCGCCGTTATCAAAAATGCTATCGATGGCGATGTTCATACATATTGGGAAACAAATAGAAGCAACACAGCTACATTCTCAAATGAAGTAGAAGTTGAATTTATAGAACCTGTTACTTTAAATCGTATTATTTATGGAGCAAGACCTTCTGACCGTAAAGGCTTTGCCGAGGAATTTGAAATTTACGCTTCCCAAACATCAAAAGGCGATACCTATGAACTTGTGTCAACAGGTAAACACAATATGGTCGCAGGATTAGTAGAGGCAAAATTTGCAACGACGACATTTAAACGGGTGAAATTTAAATTCACTAAATCCAATCAAAATTGGGCAACGCTTTCTGAATTCGCCTTCTATAAAGAAGATGCATTAGACGATAAAATGGCGCAGTTATTTACTGACGGAACGATGAATACAGTTTCCCCTGCATTCAACAGCATCGAACATATTAACGCATTAGAAGAAGAAGCGAAAACACATCCACTATATGCTACTTATAAAGACAATATCGAATTAGCCAAAAAAATACTTAACGGTGAAGTGGTTACAGAAGGAAGAATTATAGTAGCCGAGCAACACGGGGATATGGTCAAACATGCCAATCAACAATTGAAATTCGGCTTCGGTAACAATTTACAACCAACTGGCCTTGCTGCCCAACCGGGTGATCAAATTACCGTTTACCTTGACGCATCAACAACTGGTCCGTTACCACGCTTAGTATTTTCACAACAAGAAGGTGCTTGGAATAGTTGGCGACAAGGTGTCAGCTTAAAAGTCGGTAAAAACGTCATCACTGTTCCTGCCATCCCTAAAACTTCTTATAATAAGAAGGCCGTTACACCTGGTGGCACAATCTATATTGAAAATCCTTATACAGCGGAACAGCAAGGTAAAGCACCGACTTTAAGATTCGAAGGTGTTGATAGAATTCCATTTGCTACAAAGTCTACAAACGTAGAGGAGTTCAAACAATTTTTAATCGACTATAAGAAAAAAATTGATGAAGATATAGCGAAGCATCCAAATGTTGAAGATCGCAAAGTGCTTGATATTGTAGAAGTCGTTGGTGACCATTTATTTTGGACAGGTACTGCAACAGGTGCTTACAAAACCTATATAGAAAATGGTTACAGCCCGCTCCAAACCATTGAATCATATAATCGCCTTATGGACGAATTATTTAAATATTACGGTTTAGACGGACGTAGTGAAAAACATGATCCAAAACTAATAAGAGAAAACGTACGACTTGCACAGCCATATGCGTACATGTATGCAGCTGGCGATCATATTGGCACACTCGATGATGTTGTGGCTGATATTTTAGTTCCGATAGAAGAAAAAGGCGGTTCATGGGGGCTTATCCATGAAATCGGTCACCGTATGGATATAGGTGTACGAACAATCGGCGAAGTAACAAACAATATGCTTCCACAGCATATGTCAGCACTTTACGGGAAAATCGATGGACGCATTCCATATGAAGCCAATGTTTATAAAAACGTATTGAAAGAAAACACAAAAGATTATAACGATCAAGGTTTGTTTGAAAAACTAGCCGTTTACTGGCAACTTGAAATGTATAGCCCTGGCTATTGGGGAAAATTAAACGCTCTTTACCGCGAAAAAAATGTGACGCTAACAGATGGCGAACGTTCTAAACAACAATACTTAGTCGAGTTTTCTTCTGAAGCACTCGGTTTAGATTTAAGTGAACACTTTGCTCGTCATGGCTTTGTCGTAACAGACGAAACAAGAGCAAAAACAAGTAAGTATCCAAAACCAGATAAAAAAATATGGTATTTAAATAATAGCGCGGTCGACTATAAAGGGAATGGTTTGAAAGGAAAAGCAGTAAACGTAACATTGGCCTCAAACCAAGCCGCTAAAACAAATACGCTCTATTTATCCGTTGATAAAGAAAAGCAAGATGACTTTTTAGGTTATGAAATTTTTAGAGATAATGAATTAATCGGCTTTACAAGCACTCAACAATTTATCGATCAACATATCGATAGTACAAAAAATTACACGTACAAGGTTGTTGGCTATGATAAACAATTAAATACACTTCAACCAGTAGAAGTAAAGGCATTTACCCCTACCCTATCTATTGAAAATAAGGTTACAGTCAAGCTACATCAAACATTCGATCCAATGGATTATGTTAAAGCAATTTCCTATAATGGCAAAGATATCACGAATACGGTCGTTATTAAATCGAATACAGTGGATACGACAAAAAAAGGAATCTATGAAGTTGTCTATGAAATCAACGATGAAGGCATCCAAGAAACAAAAACTATGACTGTCAATGTCGTAAGTGATATGCAGTATATTTCTGATATGACAGCTACCTCTGCCAAAGTAGGTTGGGGTTCATTACAAAAAGATAAATCTGTTGCAGGTGGCACTATTACGTTATTAAGACAAGGTGTTGAGGCAACGTATGTCAAAGGACTCGGTGCACACGCAAACTCAGAAATCGTATATAACATAGATGGTAAAGGCTTTACCTTCTTTGAAAGTTACATCGGTATTGATCAAGTTTCAAAAGGCAAAGCTTCATCTGCCACGTTTGAAGTTTGGGTCGATGGTGAGAAAAAATTTGCCAGTGATGTATTCAAAGCAAACACAGATCACGGCTACATCCATATCCCTGTTACAGAAGCAAAGGAAGTAAAGCTCATTACAACAGATGCCAATGATAGTGGTAATTCTTCAGACCATACGATTTGGGCTGATGCTAAGTTCGGTAAAGACTCGAGTCAACCTACTTTAACGCTACCTGAAGATTTGACGATGGTGAAATTAAACAGTGATTTCGATTTATTAAGCGATGTAACAGCAACTGATATCGAAGACGGTGATGTCAGTAATCAAATCCAAGTCACTGCCAACGGTTTTAATACGAAGAAAACAGGTACTTACCAAGTCGACTATACCGTAACAGATAGTGATCACAATGTCGTCACTGCGACAAGAACTGTCTATGTTTATAGCGATGAAAAATTCGCCTCTGACATCGGTTGGCAATCGGCACAAACTGCATATAGTACCGTCAACAAAGACAAAGCATCATCAGGCGGTTCAATTAAAGTATTAACGAATGGTGAAGTAAAAACTTTTGCCAAAGGTATTGGTACGCATGCGAATTCTGAAATTGTTTACGATTTAACAGGCAAAAACTATGATTATTTCGAAACACTTGTTGGCATTGACCGCAACATAGCTGAAAACAATAACTCTAGCGTAACATTTAAAATACTTGCTGATGGACAAGAAGTATATAACAGCGGCGTGATGAAATATCAAACAGAAGCAAAATTAGTAAGAGTTCCACTTGCAGGTGTTAACGAGTTAAAACTGATTGCACATGACTCTGGCAATGGTAATGCATCCGATCACGCTAACTTTGCTGATGCTAAGTTCTATGTATCAAACGGGATGCCAGAACTAACAATTGCAAAATCAATCGCAACAAAAGTTGGAACACCTATTACCATGAACGATAGCTATGTGGCAACTGATGCTGAAGATGGCGATTTAACATCTCAAGTACAAGTAACGGGCTTAGATCAAGTAAACTTCGATCGCGCTGGTCGTTATGACATTACGTATACGGTTGTCGACAGTGATGGCAATAAAGTATCGAAAAAACGCATGATTTCAGTAGTTAACATGGATGATTATCATTACTTAACTGATTTTGAATGGCAATCTACACAAAACAGCTATACAGCACCATTAAAAGATGTTTCTATTAGTCATAATGCCATTCGCCTAACAGGTGATGATGGTCGTGAGAAAGCATACGAAAGAGGTATTGGCGCTCATTCAAATTCTACTATTATCTATGATTTAAGCGATAAAAATGCCGATTTCTTTACTGCCTTTGTTGGTGTAGACCGTCAAATGTACGGTACGGTTGGCTCTGTTACATTCCAAGTGTTTGTTGATGGAGAGAAGCAATTTGACAGTGGCTTGATGCAATCGCGAGACCCTCAACAATACATTGAAGTAAGCATTACAGGGGCCAAAGAACTAAAACTGGTCGTAACTGATGGCGGCAATGGCAACGGTTCAGACCATGCTTCATGGGGAGATACTAAATTACATTTCGCTAATGCAGAGCGCGTTTTTACGCAAACATTAACGCTAGCACTAGAGGATGCCAAAGCCATTCCTATAGAAAACTATACAGCGGAGTCCATTCGAGCATTACAAGCGAGTATAGCAAAAGCTAAGGAAGTACTTGCCAATCCTCAAGCAACTCAAGCACAAATCGATGAAGCGTTAGAGGAATTAACACGCACTAAAGCTGCCCTTATCGCTATTGACTTTACTCAAATCATACCGATTGCAGATAACAATCTTAAACAGGCAATTCAGCAAACATTGGGGCTGTCTGGGGAAATCACATTAGGTGATATGATTACACTAACTAGTCTACATGCACCCAATGCCCGTATTACAAATCTAGACGGCTTACAATATGCTAAAAATTTAACATCTCTCGATATTTCGGCGAATAGTATTACCGATTTCTCACCATTGCAAAGTCTAGGTCAATTAGATATTATCACTGCGCATCCACAAGTTGTGGAAGTATCAAGCTTAACAGGTCCAATAGCGACGGTTGAGAACTTAGTAAAAGGTTTGGATGGGCAATACTTAAACCCTTATCAAATCGGTCTAAGAAATACGAAAACTATGAAAGAAATCTACGTAGATGTGGAACAACTTACACCAAATACAGACCACTTTACAATCGACCTTTCATACGAAGAACAAGGCACATATATGCTCGTCATCGCTTATAAATTAAACGAAGACACACTAATCCAATTAACTTATTATGTAAAAAACTAAGCATTGTGCTGTAGATAAATAATCCTCTCTTATAAATAACGCCCACGGATTTTTCCGTGGGCGTTTTAGCTTATATACAAAGAACTGCACCTAGCATCGTTCAATAAACGCTAATTTGCGCTTCCAAATCCAACTCACTCATTTTAAAATACGTGGTGAATCGATTGGACAATGCCTCTGTTATTGTCTTACACTGTTCTTCATTCAGTGATTTGGCATAAATTAAGATCATCCCAATATTTTCGTTGTTGGGTTCCAACGGGTTCATCACGACATCTTCTTTCAAAATTAACGCATTGCTCATCGCAACAAAGTTTAACACCGTATTTTGCAACATTTTTCTTTCCCTTGGATTTAACCCCACAGTATCAATTATTTCGACCCTAACATAATTCATACTCTGCACCTCCATAAAATGCTGTAAAAAATTTATTTTTTATATTTTACTACTTTTATTTCAAACAGAAAATAATAGATTTTTAAAAAATGCGCATTAACCGAACCGTTTTTCCTAATAAAATGGATAACACTCATTAGTATAGTCCATATTTACGATTTTATTTAAATAGTATTTACTACTATAAATTATTTATTTAAAATGAAATTATCCCGATTAATTCAAAAAAAAGTAAGTTTTTTAATAATTTTTACTACTAAAACAGGCATACAATAATCATAAAATGATTAAAATGGACGAAGCAAAACACGAAGGAGCATTTTCAATGAGTACTGATTTTTTAGAAGAAAAACTAAGAGAAACTTTCTCATATTTACAATCAATAGAAGGTGTAAAGCCGGTCGACGATATTTTAGCAGTTTTAAACGATGCTACTATTTTTCCCGAAATTACGACATTAATACATAATTCAAAATTCGAATTAGTTTACTTATATGAAGAGCAACAAGTAATTTTAAAAACGATGACGAACGGCATTACGATTGATTCATCTTTTATGCAGGAAGTCCATTTAATCTATCAATATAAAGAAATGATTGAATGTATTCTAACGGGTATTATTGCAACCGATAAAATTAAAAACTATTCATTAAACTTACTTTCCCTAAAATATAGCGAATTAATTCAAAGTATTTAATGGTGATTAGTCCTATAAAGAAGAACCGATGAACGGGAAATTCGCTCATCGGTCCTTTAACTATTTTATTTTACAACATCACCTTGAATGGGCTCTAAACCATCCGCAAAACGAATGCGTAAAGATTGACAATTCAGAAAGTCTGGTGCGTCCATCACTTGAAAATGGATATGTGCCTCTGAGGAATTTCCTGAATTTCCGCAAAGCGCTATCACATCACCTTGTTTAACCGTATCTCCTTGTTGCACAAGACAAGAGTTCTTTTTTAAATGCGCTACCATACTATATTCATGATTGGTATGTTCGATAATAATTACATTTCCTGCTGGCTCCATTTCATACATTTCTCCAGGGATATTATCTTCTAGATGATTGACAACTTTAATTACCTTTCCATCTGCAGGTGCAGTAACTTCTTTATTAAAGGCATAATAGTTTTCATTGACGTTAGGAGAATCTTTAAAGGTCGAATCATTCTTCATGATCACCAAGTCATATGCATATCTTTGTGCTTCATATGCGTAATGGTAATTGACAAACTCATTAACCCCTCCCCAAAATACAAACCACTCCTCTTTTATAGGCATTATATATGTATTTTGACTATACTTTTTATCGCTTTCTGGAAAAACCACATAAGGCTTAATTAATAAGCTATGAATAGTATTACTTGAATCCATCGTTACCTGAATCGCTTTCTCTTGTCGATTATCCAACCAAACATATTGATGATAATGAGCAATTGTTGATTCATTAAATAACTCATAGTTTTGTACATTGACATTAAAAGATTTAGCTAATTCATTAAATTGCTCATTCGAAACCATGTCTTGAAACGTTGCATGACATTGGTTATAAATTTCATCAAATCTTTCTTGCAAAAAAAACATCCCGAAATTTTGAGGTGTTACTTCATTTGAACTAACTCGCATTCTAAACATCCCCTTTACGCTGACTATATTACCTATACGTTTGATTGGATAATAAGTTTCAATATTTACCATTTCAAATTCAGGTAAAGGACTATGTACGCATCGCCATCAAAAAATCGCAGACAAAATAAACAAGCAAAAAGATTGTAAGTCTCTTGCTTGTTTTATAAAAGAATACTAAACGCAGGACAAGCTCCCATTTTTCGCTCTCTCGTTATTCGAAAATCCATTCATATAAAATATCAGGTAAATTTTCTTCATTTTCATGCCCTCTACCGATTACCTTAAATCCGTGTTTTTCATAAAAACGTTGTGCCTTTTCATTTACTTCAAATGTATATAAAGTTAATTTTCCACTTGATTGGGCTTTCGCTCTATCCAACAATGTTTGCCCGATACCAAGCCCTTGATAGTTTATATGAATATACAGTTGACTTATTTCACTATCATTATAGGCAATCATACCAACAACTGTTTCATCAATAATCGCTAACTCAATTTGAAACTGTTCTGGTAATAGATGATTTAAAAAGTACACATGATTTTCAACGCTATGCATTTCTTTCTGACCAATAGCCTGTTCCTTGCTATCTCGCCACATCGCTACTGTTTGCTCTGCAAATGCAGATTTGTACGGTATAATCATTATTTTTTGTTGCGTCATTATTGTGCCTCCTTTTTATAGAGATGGAATATGCTTATTCCACGGGAGATGCGCTGGAATCGCCATGTAATCTTGTGTTATCGCCACGAAATCCACAGGGAATCGTAATTTGGTACTTGCTAGGATTTAACATCTTACATATTTGCGTTTAAAGCCAATTCTGCCTTTCTCTACATCCTTTTGAATACTTTCATAAGCGTTGAGGAAACTACTTTTTTTATTATTCTTTTTAAGTTCTACAGGCCCTATCTGTTGTGCTGTAGCTAACGCTTTGTCGTGTAACGGGACATACGAGACCCCTACCGTATAGAGGAAATTATTCATAGCAGATTTTGTTCGTTCAGGTGAATCGTGAATCGCACTTTTCACCAATTCAAGCATATTAGCCATTTTACTTTCGGAAAATTCAACATCGGGACGATTTCCTAATAGCCAGCAGTAACAACTCCAGCCAGCAGACATTTTTAGTTCTTCCCCACTAGCAATCCATTTATCGGCAACCTGTTGCGCAATATCCGCTTCCGCCAACGTCACTGCCACCACATAATCAGACAACATATAAAAATACGCCCCATCAATCCAGCGCTCAAAATCCGACTCGGTCATAGCTTTTGGCTCCGCAATAATACCTGCAAAATACATTGCGTCATAATTTCCTGTGGCATAAAGCGCTTCCGCTAACGGTTGATTCAATTTGATTTTCTTAGCTATTGGCTTCATCGCCCCCGTAGCCACCCCAAAAAGTGGCTCCTGTGCACCATTTGACATATATATTTTTTTCGTACGCTCCTTACCAAGTGCTTCAAGCTCTTGCATCACCATTTCAACATTCATTTTCACTGCACTCTCCTTACGTTAGCATTGTTACAATTTTGCCCATCTTCAATTTATTTTCATTATGCTATATCACTAGGGCATTTGTCAGCTAGCTCTATATTGTAAAAAAAAGCATAATCCTTGCTTTTATTCCCTAGTGCCTATCAAAATTTCAGTTAAATAGATATTTTTTTGCTTTTTTAATAACTTTCTATTAATATCTCTATGTTACCTTTCTTCAACAAAGGGTATTTATATTAAATAAGTGCGGTTCTTTTTTAGTAATTTGGACAACATATTCAAGACAACACTCACAATTAATAAAGGTACTATGCGAAGGTAATTATCACATCATGTTTTCAACATCAGGAGGTTACATATGCAATACGTTATTTCTATTTTAGGTATTCTCATTGTATTGTTTTTCGCTTGGCTTGCTAGTTCCAATCGAAAAGAGATTAAATTCAAACCAATTATTACAATGATGATCATTCAAATTCTGTTCTCATTACTGTTGTTAAATACACAATTTGGCTTAATTATTATTAAGGGAATTGCTACTGTCTTTAACAAATTACTGGAATATGCAAGTGAAGGAGTTACCTTTGTATTTGGCGGCTTAGCCAATGAGGGAGAAACGCCGTTCTTTTTAACCGTATTGCTACCCATTATTTTTATTTCAGCATTAATTGGTATTCTTCAACATTTAAAAATCCTCCCCTTTATTATGAAAGGTATTGGCTGGGTTTTAAGTAAAGTAAACGGCATGGGGCAATTGGAATCTTATAATGCCGTTGCTTCATTAATGGTCGGTCAATCAGAAGTTTTCATCACATTAAAAAGACAACTTGGTCTGCTGTCAAAACAGCGCTTATATACACTTTGTGCGTCAGCGATGTCCACTGTATCCATGGCCATCGTTGGTGCATATATGACGATGCTAGAACCAAAATATGTTGTCACGGCTTTAGTTTTAAATTTATTTGGCGGTTTTATCATCGCTTCAATTATGAATCCATATGACATTGACCCGAAAGAAGATATTTTAGAAATAGAGCACGAAAAGCAATCGTTTTTTGAAATGCTTGGCGAATATATTTTGGATGGCTTTAAGGTGGCAATTATTGTCGGTGCCATGTTAATCGGCTTTATTGCATTGATGGCAGGATTTAATAGTGTCTTTGAACTACTATTCGGCGTTACTTTCCAAACGATTCTAGGCTATATCTTTGCGCCAGTTGCCTTTATTATGGGCATCCCTTCCTCGGAAGCGGTTAGTGCCGGATCCATTATGGCGACGAAACTAGTAACAAATGAGTTCGTAGCGATGTTGGATTTATCTGGAGGCGATTATCACTTTAGTGAGCGGACAATGGGCATTCTTTCCGTATTCCTTGTGTCCTTCGCCAACTTCTCTTCAATTGGTATTATTGTCGGTGCTGTAAAAAGTCTTAACGAAAAACAAGGAAATGTTGTCGCACGCTTTGGCTTAAAATTATTATTTGGTGCTACCCTTGTAAGTGTCCTTTCAGGTATTATCGTAAGTTTAATTTTATAAAGAAAATGAAAAGGAAGTGGTATGCTCCACTTCCTTGTGCCAGGCACTAAAACAATTCTGACGATTGTTAATAACCATTGACAAAGTCAGAGATAGTTTCAATTTCATCTTCTGTTAGTTCTCTTTTCACATGCTTTTTATATGCTTGCATAATTTTTTGTGAATCTCCATCACAACTATCGGTATATGTAGCAATCGTTCTAAGCATCGCTACTTCTTGATTAAACGCTTCTTTTGTTATTGGCTGTTGATGCGAAGGAATATATGTATCCGCATCAAATTGTTCTAATTCAGCCAACAGACGAAGCGTTTCCTTAACTGTATAATGTACTTTTTCAGCATACAGATTAGGATAAATACAATCAGCAAGGAACAGAATTTTTTCTTCTTTTATATGAACCACAACCGAGTCAGCCGCATGATCCCCTCCAACATGTTGAAGGATACAAGTGACACCACCTAGGTCAATCTCCACCCGTTTATCAAACGTGACATTCGGCAAAACAATCTGAATATCTCGGTGATCTTTGAATTCTTCTTTAATAGCTCTGGCACAAAATTCAATTTCTATCCCTTCCTTCACACGTGCATCAAGTGCCTCATCTGACCAAGAAAATGGAATCAACTTCTCCATCGCTGTTTTTGTTTTTTCCGAAGCGATAGACACCATATGACGTAATGCAGAAAGTCCAAAAATATGATCCCAATGCCAATGCGTTAAAACGACCATATCAGGTTTAGGAACCCCCATTTTCAAAAGTTCCGCCTGAAAATAATTTGCATGCTCCTCCGAGTTCCCTGCATCGATCATTAATGTTTTGTTATGACCAACTACCATCCCTAGAACGGGACGATCCGTTTCCGCTATAGGCGTCATATACCAAAAACAATCACCTATTTTATTTATTGAATGCATAATGGGTAAGCCCCCCTTTCATAATAGTTTAATTCAAAAAAGGGCAATTTACTCTTTGAAAGAATTTTTTTTATACATATAACCGCTTTAGAATCACTTTAGGAATTGTAGCTACCGTTTTAGCAGTCCCACTTATACTGTTATTAGAAAAGGTAATACTTAATAAAGATGAATTTTTAGAATACCGCCTCAATACGCTTTGTCTCTTAAATATTTTTTACTGCTTCTTTTGACAATGAAATAACTTCATTGACCTCTTCTACTAATACTGTAGGTAATTGGTCTTCTTTTTCTGCAGGCGTTATTAAATCTTGTGTTGATAATTTAAATAAAATTGACACTAACTTTATATTATTATCTACGATTAGACGTTCTTCAAATGAATAATTATCATAATCGTTTTTATATGCAACTAAAGCTTCTAACTTAGAAACCTCTTTTAAATAAACATTGTGAATAATTGATAATTCCTTTTCAAAATTTTTGGCAAGTAAAGTTACTTTCTTTAAAAATTGCACTGACTTATTGATAACAGACACTATTTTCTCAACTTCACGTTCAGCTTCTTCCGCTTTATCGAGACTAGAATTTCCTTTGGCATTTAATAATAATCCACCAACTGCAATTATAGGCCCTGCTACTGCACCTGTTAAAATCTGTGTACCCAATGCAATGCCACCACCACCACTAGCAATTGAACCGCCTCCTAATGCTGCTAATGCCGCATTCGTTGCAGCTACACCGGATAATGAGCTAATTGCTGTCCCTGTAGATGCTGTGCCTAAAGCGAGTACACCACTATATGCAGCCATCCCAGTTACAGCACCTGCACCTGCAGAAGCCATTGTAGTACCAATAATTTCAATAGCTTTAATTTGAACTTGTTTAATTTCAATTAATGCATGCTTAGGCATAGTAAATTCTCCAGAAATCTTTTCTTCAAAGTCTGGACGATTATGAATTTTTTCAAATGCATTTGAAAAACGCTCAAAATCTTTCCACACTTGAACTTTTAAAGCACCTAATATATCTAATTGATTTGTCGTTTTCATTTCCGTCTCATTTAAAAGAGATTTAGAATTTTCATATTTTTCATCAGCTTCATTAACGCGCGATTTTGCATCAGCAATCTTTTTTGCACCTTTTGCTCCTGTTACTAGTCCTGCTGCACCTGCTGCAAGTGCAATTCCTCCAACGATAATTGGTAATGGCATTTAAATCTTCTCCTTCATTTTTAAGTTTTTACAACCTTCATAATTTAGCTCATAGTACTGTTCTAACGTTAATGTTTCTTTAAAGTATTTGTCATACATATCGTCAATTCGACATTTTAACGGTCTGTTATCATAAATAGTGCAAAGATTCGTAGCTTCACTAAAATACTTACATATTCCATCACCACGATTTAGATCTTTGTATAGCTCCGAATCATTAAGTGCTTTACAACATAATCCACATTGATCACAATTAAATTTCATCATAGTTTAAATGTTAACGTTGAATTTTTATTTTTTATAAATTGATTTAGCCCTTCAACGGTTCCATCATATGGCAAATCTATTTTGAATTCTTTAACAATTGATGTTAAAGTAACATTCATTTCTTGTGTTGTATTTGCCATTTGTAAACTTACACTCATTTTTTGTACAGCATGCACTTTATTTTGAAACGTATCTAAATCAAATTCAGCTAACTTTGCTGCATATTTTATAAGTTCTGCATGTACTTCACGATAATAGTCAATTTTATAATCTATCGACGACTTTAATTGATTTGCCCAATCAACAAATTTTTGAACCATAGAAGAGTGATCCAAAAAGTACAATAAACTAATACTCATTAGCCCTGTCACGACAGCACCTACAAAATTAGGTAATACATCACCTATAATAGGAATTTTTAATGCTGGGATTTGTCCCATTGCTTCAGAAACAACCGTTCCTAACACTACAGAGGATGCTGTACAAATGATTACTGCAACTGCTTTTATGACATCTCCAAATGGTAATTTATTTGGATTAAATAACAAAATATTTAACGCTTCAACAATTGACGACCAACACTCACGAATTATTTTCCCAACATTTTTTGCCGATGTAGTAAAAATATTAATAAACGTTGTCATTAACGATGATAAAATACCAGAAAGTAACCCATTTGAATAACTTTGAATTACTTCTTTGTATGCTTCTTGAACTTTTTTGAAAGCCCCTTTAAAAATGTCTACTAGCCCATTAAAGAAACACTTTAAGTCGAATTTTACTTTTAACTTTGTTACTAGTTTTGGCACTTCTTCACGAACACTCATCCACACAGCAGTTAAAATAGTTCCCAAAGCCTGTCGAAGACCCATTTGCATTCCCTTTTTATAACTAGCTTTCAATGTGTCATTAATAAACTTCTGACTTGTATAATATTTAGAAGCTATTTCTTTTTCATAAGCTGCACGAGCTACTTCATCAGCCTTTTTCATTTTTTTGATGTCTACTGCTTCTAAATTTTCAAGCTTACGTAATTCTTTACGTTCTATATCTGTTAATTGCTTAGTTGTTTTTAGTTCCGCTATACGATTTTGGCGAATTAGACGATTATTTTCTAACGTATCTGCAAATTGATTTACAGTTTTCTTTCCCTTGGAACGATTGGCAGAACGATTAGTATGCTGTAGATTAGTATTTTGATTGGCTAATTCTACACCGTTAATCTCCGCTAATATGCGCCCAGCATCCTCATGTATTTCTTTAGCAGATATCACATGATCCAAATCAACTTTTTCATTTTGAGCAATCTTCTTTCCTGTATACGCATCTACTAAAGTACCATTATCCTTTTGCACAGAAGCTTGTCTATTTCGCTCAATGTAACGTGAATCACTGTGATAATCATGCGAAATATGCTTATCATATGTTTCATTTTTAGAATAAGCATCCTCATTCTTTTTATTTGCATATCCATCAAAGCGATTATCACCCTTTTGCATTTGGCGAACATTATGAATAGTATCCACATCTCCACCATGTCGATCTTTAATTAATAAAAAATCCATTCCAAATGAGGTAATTAAACTTTTTACAATAACTTGTTCATATTCATTAAATAGTTTTTTCAGGGTACTTTCATTAGAATCCTCTATTTCATTATTTTGTAACTCATTAAGGACCCCATAAGTTTCAATAGCCATATAATCACCTCAACTTCATTTACGATAATATTATTATCCCATCCAGTTTCATATTTTTTACATAAAACAAGGATATTAAACTCAATTATATACCATGTATTGGACAAAATAAGTCCATTATAATTTTTTTATAAAATTTATATCAAAGCAAGCAATGATTTTTAAAGAATTAAAACAGTCTACGCTCTCGACCTCCATCATACTTACTAACCTAAGATATTCTAGCGGTATATAATTTCTGAATGTCAAAAGATTACGGTTGCCTAGTAGGATAAAAAATGCCCAATAAAGTCTTATCTGGACTTTATTGGACATTTTTTATTTATATACTATAATTAGCTTTCAAAAGTATCATTATTATACGCTCGCCTCAAGTTCTTCAAGAAGCCCAAAAACAAGACAATATAATTGTGTTAACACTTCATCAAACGGCTGTTGTGCACTAAATCCCTCGAGCGCATCTAACGCAAGATTCACTTCCCAAAGACCGTCTTCCCCAGAAAATACCGCACTATACGTCATCTGCTTATGTTGCAAATGTGCTGTAAAATAGGAATGCAAAAACGCACTATACTTCTTTTGCAATCGCAGTCCAAACAAGGCACTGTACACACCAAACGCCCCATCAAATTCAAGCGCAAACGAATCCACACGAATCACATCCAAACGATCAGACGTCACATACATAAATTCATTTGCATGCTCTTTTAAATAATGCACAGGCTTTGTTAGAAAAGAAGCTGTTTCTTCCGCTAGTAATTCTTCCGTTTCCTTATGGCAACGTTCAATCACGTCAAATGGTAAAGAAATCGTTTCTACCGTTGCATCCTCGTCTAACAATTCGTGCTTTTGGGCGTATGTCTTTTCTACATTTAGTAATTTACTATGGGCTTGCTCATTTATTATTGTTTCAATTTGATTTTTTAACACTTAGTATCCTGCTCCATTCGATTGGTTTAGGTATAAGTATAGCTTAGGAAGGGTGGAGTATGGAGATAATTTATAAATAGGATTTCCCCCAATTGGATCAAATTATCAAACTAAATCCTTCAGACTTTTTCCATTCCTATCTTTCCATTCAATCAATCCATTCGCACTTCGCCCCGTTACAATATCAGCTGCTGCCGAAGGACTAGTAAATAAAAGATCCTCCATTACTATAAATTCATCATTAACAACTTTCACTTTTTCTGTATGTAATAAATCATTTCTTTTTGCTAATAAACGCTCTGAATACGAATTTACAATGCTATTTGCAATTTTAGATCCCTTTAATACGACAAAACCTTCTTGTGTTTGGATACCTTTAGCATCCACACCACGAGTCGATTTTATAGATAAAACATCATCTGCATTAACTTCTGAGCTATCTTTGATCTCTTCAAATAATTTATGGCCCAATGTATTGACCATCATTACAAGATTGCTAATATATTCATCCATTTCTGCACGGTCTGCTTCAGAAATGGATGGCATGGGAGGGATATTGCCATTCATTAGAAAGTAACGATTTGCGACTTTAGCTTTTTCATATAACTTGTTTTCAATGTACTTAATATGAGCTTTATTTAGATTCTCATCTTTACTTATAAATACAATCACTTCATTCCAAAAATCTTTTTCACGCAAATGGCTTTGTAATCGAGTATAAACTTCCTCTGCTTCCCCTATGTATACAGCCTCTTTATCATCAATATTTCGACCAAATAACATATACACACCAGTAGAATTCAAATTAGGACGATCCAAGCATTTTTTCACTTCAGTTCTAGGAATTCTATACGCCAGCCCCGTCCAGTTAGATAATTCACACGTTAATCTTCCACTTGGGTCTCCATCAATCAAAAACATTTTTATTGTTTTGCCGAAAGTCATTTTAATCACTCCTATTGAGGAAAGCTTTAACGCCTCCCTGCTTATTGAAATATATATTTCCGATGCCATCTAAAGTACAGCTTATTCTCTTCATACCTTGAAACCTTCATCTTTTGATGGATGTTATACATTCCATAGTCTGTGGCTGGAATCCGTTCTGAAATGTGAATTAAGCCAGTTCCATCAAATGTAATATAACCTTGGTCGTATAACGCATCATGATTACAGCAAAGCAACACACCATTATACGGATCTAAGCGTTCTTCATTCGAACTCTCGCGCCAAGGCTTTGAATGGCTTGCACGTAAAAGAGCCGGTAGCTCGATACCACAAAGTGCACATTGATGATTCCATAAAGGTAATAAAGCTGCTTTAAATTTCTCTTGACCAATACGTATTTTACGTTTCGCTTCAGCTTCTGTTTCTGTAATCACAGGAATAAGCGTATTTCGTTCTGTCCGTACTACAGTTCCAATCGCAAATTCTAGCTGTTCATCATCTACTTGATAAATATTCATATCACTAATAATATCCAGCAGCTTGATTGCCAGCTCTTCATTACAGGGATATAGGTAACCTTGGTTTCCATCCCCATCTTGCTGAAAAGCTGAATATTTAACAGGCAATAACATTTTTAACTCATTAAAATAATCTTTAATCGTTAATGGTTGTTCTAATTCATGATATTGCAGCTTTACGAGAAAACCTCGCTCTTCCCATTGGTCATATGATGTCATTGACGTAGGCTTTATGCCTTCCTCACAATTAGACAAAACAATGCTAATTGCGACGATCTTACCTTTTACATAATGAAAAATACGGTCTCCCTCGTTCACTTCCATCATACGTCGCCATGAGTGCGGAGTGTTTCCGCCTTTATCTTTTTGTGGTGACCAAATGATTTGTGCTTCTTTTTCTTCTTGATAGGTGTGCCCTTGCATGACGATGTAGTGGTTCATTTTTTTCTCCTATTCTATTATCCATTTCTTCTATTATAACTAAAGAACAATTTCATTTGATCAATAGAATGAATGTCTTTCTTTTGTTCTTGTACCATTTCTTTTTAATAACGTACTTATTTTTAATCCCGTCATCATATGAGACCTTTGTTTTTAGTATGCTTTTGATTATTTTTACTTTTTTGTTCACCTTCCAGATAAATCTTATCCTCAAAAATAAGAAAAACCTAAGCATTATTTATAAAACTAGGCTTTAAGGAATATGATTGAGTTCGTCTATGAGATGTAATATGCTACTAAAATAAGCTAAACTTAAATTATTAAAAAGAAAAAGGGTGATATATTATGAAAAAAACTGTCCATGTCGTTGGGGCGATTATCGAAAATGAAAAAAATGAAATCTTCTGTGCCCTAAGAAGTCCAGAAATGGATTTAGCAAATCACTGGGAATTTCCTGGTGGGAAAATTGAAATTGGAGAAACACCTGAACAAGCGTTAAAACGAGAAATTCAGGAGGAATTTGCTTGTACGGTTCAAGTAGGTGCAAAAGTAGAAGATACAACATATGAATATGAAAGAGTAATTGTTCGACTAGAAACATACAAAGCAAAATTAGAAGAAGGACAACCAAATGCATTAGAACATGCTGCCACAAAATGGGTTACGCGAGATAAACTTACACAGTTGAATTTCGCCCCTGCGGATGTCCCTGCAGTAGTGAAGATTACAAATGAAGCAAAATAAATGAATGAAATGATGTGAATTTATATGGAGCAATTGCAACTGATTCAAAAAATCGAAAACTCTCTTTACAAGGGGTTTATAGATCAAAACAAGACTGTCACTGCACAATTTAAACCAAAACTTCTAACAAACAAGCATCATGAAACTGTCTTATCGACAATACTTCAAGAATTAAAAACATGTAAGACATTTATTTTTTCAGTCGCCTTTATTACTGAGGGGGGTTTAGCAACCTTAAAAACAATGCTTTACGACTTAAAGCAAAAAGGAATTAATGGGCGCATTTTAACGTCAACGTTTCTAAACTTTAACCAGCCGAAAATGTTTAAAGAGCTTCTTAAACTTGAAAACGTTGAAGTGCGAGTAACTAGTGAAAAAGGTTTTCATTCAAAAGGCTATATTTTTGAACATCAAGACTACTACTCTTTAATTGTCGGAAGCTCCAATTTAACTGATAGTGCTTTAAAAGCAAACTATGAGTGGAATGTATTTTTAACTTCATTAGTAAATGGAGAAATTATTAATCAATTAAAAAATCAATTTGAAGATGCTTGGAATAAAGCGCTTCCTTTAAAGGAAGAATGGATTGCTTATTACAAACAACATTACGAGTTACAGCCTCTTGTTAAATATACTACTTCGAATACATTAGAACTAAATGCTGAATATTTAACAAATACGCTTAAAGAAAGCTTAGCAATTCAACCAAATAAAATGCAAACAGCTGCATTAGAACAATTAAATACGCTTCGTGCAACAGGCGCTAAAAAAGGATTAATTATCTCTGCAACAGGTACAGGTAAAACGTATTTATCTGCTTTTGATGTTCGAAGCTTTTCACCTAAAAAAATGCTATTTATTGTACACCGTGAGCAAATCTTAAAGAAAGCGATGCAAGATTATCGGAAAATTCTTGGTGGAAATGAAGATGATTTTGGCATTCTTTCCGGTACTTCAAAAGATGTTCATGCTAAATACTTATTTGCAACAATCCAAACAATTTCAAGGGACGGATACTTACAACAATTTTCGAAAGATCAATTTGATTATGTGTTGATAGATGAGGTTCATAAAGCAGGTGCTGAATCCTATTTAAAAATTATCAATTATTTTACTCCAAATTTCTTACTTGGTATGACCGCAACACCTGAACGAACAGATAGATTCAATATTTATGAGTTGTTTGATTACAACATCGCCTATGAAATCCGTCTACAAGCAGCCCTTGAAGAAGAGATGCTCTGCCCTTTCCATTATTTCGGTGTTTTGGACTACGAAAAAGATGGAATAACTATTGATGATGCAACAGAACTTCAAAAATTAGTATCTTCTGAACGTGTAAAACATATTATTGAAAAGATTAATTATTATGGCTATTCAGGTGATCATATTCGCGGATTAATGTTTTGTAGTTCCAATGAGGAAGTTCATGAACTTTCTACTTCTTTAAACAGTGAAGGTCTTAAAACAATTGGTTTAACTGGTGATAATTCTCAAAATGAACGCGAAGAAGCAATTCAAAAATTGAATAGTGGTGAACTGGAGTATATTTTAACAGTTGATATTTTTAACGAAGGCATTGATATCCCATACTTAAATCAAATCGTAATGCTTCGCCAAACGCAATCGAGCATTATATTTATACAACAGCTTGGTCGTGGTCTACGTAAACACAATTCTAAAGAGTATGTAACAATTATTGATTTTATTGGAAACTATAAAAATAACTATCTAATTCCGATCGCACTCTCTGGGGACCAAACTATGAACAAAGATAACATCCGCCGAAAAACGGTAAATACAGAATATATACACGGTGTATCGACGATAAACTTCGAGGAAATTGCCAAAAAGAAAATTTTTGATGCTATTAACAATACAAATTTATCGACATTAAAAACTTTACGGGATGCTTATACAGAAATGAAAAACCGTTTGGGTCGAATCCCTTTCCTCATTGACTTTATTGAGCAAAACTCAATCGACCCCGAAGTTATTATAGGGTATGCAGATAACTATTATAGTTTCATATTAAAAATGAAAGAGTCCATTCCTTCTCTCACTGAATACGAACTTTCTGTTTTAACAATGTTTTCAAAAGAGTTTTTGAATGGAAATCGAATACACGAAATTCTTTTAATTGAAACGTTACTTTCTGATGAATCCATTTCAAGAGAGTCTTTCGTTCGAAAATTAGAGGAATTTGGAACATATACAGATGATGCAACAATTCAATCAGTTGAAAACATGTTCTCACTAAAATTCCATGTTCAAAATGACGTGAAAAAGTATAAATTTAAGCCAATTATTGAAACCTCTGATGGACACTATCAATTTAACAAGGAAATTCAAGAGAGTTTGAGAAATTCGTATTTCAAAGGACATATTGAGGATATTGTAAAATGCGCTTATGAAAAAAATAAAAAGTATGATAAAACAAAAGCATTGACGTTATTTGAAAAATATTCCCGTCGTGATGCTTGCCGATTATTGAATTGGCCACATGATGATTCATCAACCATTTACGGTTACCGCGCAAAGCATAACACTTGTCCAATCTTTGTTACATATCATAAAAAGGATGAAGTCGAAACAAGCCAAGCTTATAGTGATGAATTTTTAGCACCCGAATTATTTAGATGGTTCACCCGTAATCGCTTAACACTGGAGTCCAGTGAAGTAAAGAACATATTAAATTATAAAAAGTCAGGGATGGAAATTCATCTATTTACGAAAAAAGATGACGGTGAAGGCACAGATTTCTATTACCTGGGTGAGGCAGACATTGCAGAAGGTAGTGCCAAAAACGAAGTAATGCCTGATGGGAAAGGAAATCATCTATCAGTCGTTACAATGAATTTAATACTAAAGCAACCTGTACATTATGATATTTATCATTATTTAGTTGGTGAATAGAAGTTAAACTCGAAGTGAATTAATTGCTTCGGTTTTTCCCATCTTTATTTCTCCCTGCTTATACCAAGCATAAATTTTTTAAATAATAATAATGGAGTGAGACAATGACACACTCCATTATATATTATTTTTATTTAAACTTATTTTAGTAAATACTCAATCCGCACTTACATATGATAAGGTTTATCGAAAATAATGAAAGTGCAGTTCTCTTCTGTGTTCATATCTATTTATATCCATTCACCGTAGCCTTTTTTCTCTGTGATTTAGCTTTTTTAATTTCTACTTCCCATTCTTTAACTTTTTTGCTATTAGGATTATCATTTATTTTCTTTTGGAATATCTTTATATGTCTATTAAGTTCCGCCAAACTAAACTTATGGAGACGGCGGGTGTTGAACCAACCGTCTCCAAATATTGTTATATCACGGCTTGCAGGGACAATTGATTTTTTTGACTACGTTTTTGACTACGAGTTATAAAAAAATTGTGAGTTCTATTAGTCCTGTCCATAATAATATTCCTTTTTAAAATAACATTTTCTAGTAATTTTTTATTATTAATTGGTATTATTATCTTTATAATACTACTAGTAAGTGGATAAAGTATGATTGAACAGGCTAGAAATTTCATATTAAAAGAAGTTGATAACCCAGCTTTAAACCATCCAGATCTAACAGAAGATAAAAAACAAAGTACAAAACTCAAAAAAACATTGTTAATAAAATGAAAAAAACAGGTGATCTTTATAAATACTTAAAAAGATTCCACAATACTACTTCACCTGGTGAAGATGAAGTTTATGATAAAATGAAGAATTCCAGTGTTTTATTAAAAATTTAACCACAATTTTGATAATACGACCGTACTTAATGATTTTATTATAGGAAAAACATTTTCTTCATGGGATATTTCTATTTTTGGAAAAACATACAATGTATAACCTGAAATTTATTTAATCCCAGGTTACCCTGATTATCAAGCAATTTTTATAAAAGTAACATTAGACGGCAGCAAATATCCTAATAGTTGGTTAATACCTGACGTAGAGTTAAAATACTATCTTTATAGTTTAAAAGAAAAATTTGACCCTAACTATAAAGTAAACCAAGCAATTTTGAATTCAAATACTACAAAAACGCCAATTTATGTATATAATAAAAATAATCTAGAGTTAACTTTATCAGGTATTTTTCAATGTATTGAAATGGTTAGTGAGAGTGATGGATCTAAGTGGTTTCGGTTAAAAAAAGTAAATATATACAAAACAACTAACCCTATGACTGACGAGGAATACCATAAAGAGATTTATAAGAATATTAAAGAAGCTCAAAAATGAACATAAAGAATTATTAAAACTTGTAAATAAAAAGCCTGAAACAGTGCAAATAATTACTACTGGATATAAACGTGATCCAAATGTTGTGGCCGAGGTTTTAGAACAAGCTAATGGTATTTGTAATTATTGTTAAAATGAAGCACCTTTTCTTCGAGTGATGGAACACCTTATCTTGAAGTACACCATGTTATACCACTTGCTAAAGGTGGAGATGATACAGTAGAGAATGCGGTAGCTTTACACTACGTTGGACAGATAAAATAAGGGGTTGTAAACTTAGACTATTAAAAAATGGGAGCGTGCTACTATGACACGTCAACGTCGAACTTTTACACCCGAATTTAAACTGCAATTAGTGAAACTTATAAGCCACATAAATCCACATGTAATGAAGCGTCAGTAAAAAATGAATTACAGCGTCAGTTTGAGCAGGAAGAGCCGTTGGCTGTCATTGTCAGCTATTTAACATACGTTCGTGTCGGAAAAAAATGGCACTATGCATGCTTATTTGTCGACCTTTTTAATCACGAAATTATTGGCCATAGTGCTGGTGCGAATAAAACAGCAGAACTTGTATATCAAGCCATTGCGAGCATCCATGCCAATTTGAACGATGTCAAAATGTTTCATACTGACCGAGGAAAAGAGTTTGATAATGTTTGATAATAAACTAATTTCAGAGAGTCTTGAAACATTCGGTATCCAACGATCGCTAAGCATGAAAGGCTGCCCTTATGACAACGCTGTGGCTGAAGCGATGTTTAAGGTATTTAAAACAGAATTCGCTAACGGAGCTCATTTCTTGTCTCTTGAACAGCTTGCCCTTGAACTTGATGATTATGTTCATTGGTTCAATAACATTCGAATTCACGGAACACTAGGCTATTTAACACCAGTAGAATTCAAGCAATAGCCCTTATAATTTTTGTCCAGTTTAGTGTTGACATACCACTTTTTGTCCAAACTGCCATAGGAAAGCTCACTTTGGATAGGAAAAATAAGTATTATAAAGCTATACAATACAGCCATTTAAGAGGGCTCCTCAATTAAAAACCGCACTTCAGATACGGTTCACCGTAACTGGTGTAAATGCGGTTTACAATACATCTCAAAATGTTATAATTTTCTAAAAGGATGGTGAATAATATGCCTATTATCGATATTAATCAAGGTTTTTTTAATAATGATGCTCAAACAAATTTTGATTCCCTAAGTCATACAGACCCTGGTTTAAATATACAAAATCTAACATTTTCGAAAAGAAATATTTTATTAGAAGGAATTAGAGGGACAGGCAAAACTCATATCTTAAAAATGGTAAGAGAAGAATGTTTAAAACCTGAAGATTCTAGTAGAATATTACCAATTTATATTTCATTAGCGAAATTATCTGAATATGAAACATTAGATGATGAAAAGTTTCGTTTGCATCTATATACTAGCATCGTAAGCTCAGCTATGGAAATATTAGTACATAATGTTCCGCGATTTGACTTTGGAAATTCAGTTACACCTCTGAAAATAATAAACGCTAACTCTTATATTTGGGAATTTTATGATAATAAAGATTTTATTGAATCTGTAAATGATATTTATGATCTCTTTAATATTTTAAATCAGGAACTGCTTTCATCAGAAATTAAAAGTATTAAAGAAAATCAAACATCGTTTGCTGCAAAAATTGCTACATCAATAGCAAATTTTAATGGTGGTAAACAGAAAAAAGAGCAAGTGGAACAAATTATTAATAGTTTATTGCATAATAATGCTTCTAGATATATTGTTGAATTTTTTAAAGTATTACAAAATATCCTAAAACTAGACTATTCATTACTACTATTAGATGAAATCTCTGGAGTTGGTGCTAAAGCCCAAGTTGAAGTTTTTAGACTATTAAGGCTTATTAGGGGTTCTACAGAAACTCATTCAGGTAGTAACTTCCTTTACTTTATAGGGTCCGTTTATCCTACGGAAAAAACTAATTATCCTTCTGTTTCTAAAGGGTATGACTTTGATTTTATTCAAGGTGAAGACTGTAGCATGGAATATTTAGAAATGGATGTTTTACATGACGAATATGAACAATTCTTCCAATATATTATTGAAAATAGACTAAAAATTTATCATCCTAGTTATACAGATGGCATTCTTAGTATATTTGAAGATGAAAAATCATTTCTATTAGCTGCTTATACCGCAAATGGTTTGCCTAGAAGATTTTTTGAGATTTTAAGTACTGCCTATAGTGAAGGGACTAAGAAATTCTTATCTGAAACTGGTATAAAAAAGTTAGATTTTAGTTCAATAAGTTCAGCAATACAACACATTGTTGATAGCCAAACTCTAAACGAAAGCCAATTAACAGAAGAGGATTTAATATACTTAGAAGAAAAGATAATTCCCCGTCTAACAACTCGTAATACTTCAGCCGAAACAAAAAATGAAGCTCGTTCAGAAGAAAATAAATTACCTGTTCATGTATTCATTAGTGTTTCAAGGTCCGACAGAAGGAAATTGAGCAATTTAATTTATCGTGGTGTTATTCATAACCTTGGGAAAACAAGAAAATCTAAAAATTCCTATTCATCAGAAAGTGAATATAAAGGAATTATGCTTATGTTAGATTTATCAGTAGCATTTTATCATAGGGTATTTAATGTTCAACGTTCTGTAGATTATTTTACAAAAGACTTACCCGATAACTCTAAGCAAGGTTACAAATATTTTTCAGAAATAACTTTATAAATTTTAAGTACCAAAAACTTAACATTAAAGTTTTCGGCATTTTTCAAACCGCACTTACTTATGATACGGTTCACCGTGACTAATGTAAGTGCAGTTTTAATTAGCTTGTTTAACTTCACTTTTGAAAAATTTAGGTAACCATAATAGAATGATATTTACTATTAATCAAAACACAATAAAAATAGAGATACACGCTTACCTAATTATCGTTTTGCTCTTTCTTAAAAGTCACATTACTTTCCCACTTTATTCCTTCAAAATCTATATTGTCATGAGAAATAGAAATCGGAATAAGATCTAGTATCTGATCTTCTTTTTGATTAAATCGCTCGATTTTAATTGTTCCATACTCCACATAGGTTGTGCCTTCATTTGTTCTAAAGTAACAATAAACTTGAAGCTCATCATAACATGAAATATCAATATCAAATTCTGCATGATTATTCTCTTTTTTATCTTTAAAATAAAGTGTAGTTATACCCTATTGGGTGTAATGAATTTGAAAACATTCCTGTTTTATTTCTAGATGATGGATTAGGTTGATCGCCTATTCGTATTGTCCCCGAAATATAATGAGCAGGCTCACTAGATTGAGTTTCTACAATAACTTTCTTTTGGAAATCCGATGTATACTCAAATTTAATATCTTCCTCTCCAGGAAAGCAAGTTGTACACAAGAAATCCATTTTTTTATACTTTTCCATTTTGATTCTTTATTATAGGAAATCCCATAGATAATTGGGGATATCTCCAAATTAACAATCGGTAAACTTAAGTTAATATTACCTATTAAAATATTCTCCTCATTATTTAAAATCAGACTACTTGAAACTGCACATAAGTCATTTGTCTTTATTTTACTTCGCTTATTTCCATTTAAAATATTTTCTGGCTTATCAAAATTCCCAGTAATTCTAATACTCAGTAATGTTAACATTACACATGCGAAAAGTGAGAGTAAAATTATACCTATGGCTGTTATTTCACTCATATCATTGCCTAAAAACCTTCCTATATTAAACCAGATTCTTATTGTAATAATTAGAAAAAGTACAGTGTAAGCCCGAAATATAAAAAAAGCGCACCTTTTCGGTACACACGACGAATGGCCATCTACCCTAATTTTTTTCGGATAGATGGCTAGTTTCCACATGTGGCTTGGATTTTTTTCGACCAAGGCATGTAATTATTTAAAATCTCTGGCTGCTGATGAATCGGTAAATTTGGCAATTCTGTCATTAACGTCACTAGGTATTGATAGAAATCGATGCTGTTTGCTTTTGCCGTTTCAGCCAAACTTAAACAGATCGCATTTGCTTTCGCGCCTGCTTCACTCACAGAGAAAAATCAGTTCTTACGACCAATCACATTGGGTCGAATCGCATTTTCAGCTGGATTATTATCGATTTCAATTCGACCATCGAATAGAAAAGCCTTTAATCCGTGTATACGATTTAATGTGTATTCGGCAGCTTTTGCCAGCGCATTTCTCCCGAAGAAAGGCGATTCGTCAACCCATTTTAGAAACTTCTCTATAATCGGCTTTGAATGTTTTTGCCTAGCTTTTCGGCGTTTACCTGGTGAAAGATGCTTGAATTGACGTTCAAGGCGATACAGTTGATCACAGTAATCCACGCCAATTTGCCCGTTTTTGCTATCGGCTTTCAGCCAATAACGTCGTACATGTGCCCAACAGTTAGCGAATGAAACATCAGGCAGATTGCCATAGGCCGAATAACCATCACAAATCACGGTTCCTTTAAAGCCCTCTGTAAATTCTTCTAGTACAGAACGACTTCTCGATAATGCCCTTTGAAAAAGAACGATGATCGGTCCTTGACTTGGCACGCTTCGGAACACCCAATTATAGGCGTTCGATTGACCGGATTTTCCGTCTGAACGTTTGATTATTTGCGCATAGGTTTCATCTACATGCAGAACAGATTTAGCTGTTAATGTCTGCTTCATCTGTTCATAAACCGGTAGAAGCCAATCTTCAGCTGCACGGATCACCCAGTTTGATAAGTTCTTATCATTCGTAAGCAGCCCATATCGTTCCCATTCCTTTACCTGACGGTAAAGAGGTAAGTATTGGATGAACTTATCATAGATGAGTTTTGCTAGAACAGTAGGTCCCGCAATGCTTCGCTGAATGGCAGCTTGTGGGGCTTTCCCACGTTTCATTTGTGCTTTTTGTGTGGCATCCATTTTACAGTGCTTGCACTCGTAGGCATGTTCAATATGCTGGATGCGCATCATTTTTGCCGGAATGAATTTTGCTTCTTCACGCGCAATCGTTGTACCGGCTTCGGTCATTTGGCCAAGGCAACAGTCGCATTGTGTATTGGTGGGGTGATGATGAACTTCTTCTATTTCAATCCCTTCATGAAAAGAATCATTCCGTTTTTTCTTATGTAGTTTACGGTTAACAGTGTAAGTGATCGTCGCTGTGCTTTGTTCTTCTGTGTGCTCAGATTCGTTAAAAGACGGGTCGTCATCAAATAAAGAGGTTTGTCCGTCTGGTGCTTGATACTTTGATTTTTCTGATTTTGAACCGTACAAAGCCTTGGTTAATTGGCGAATTTGTTCTGCGAGTGCCTTGTTTTGGGATAATGATTGATCTAATTTAATTGAAATTGCTCTTCAAATAATTCGATTACTTTATCGTTTGTAGAAACGTTTCCCAAATCATTCACCACATTTCCGTTCAGTATAGTTGTGGATTATTATACCATCTTAATAGCTGGGTTTAAAAGATGCCTTTTGCAGATTTCGTAATTGCTTTTGGTTGCTGAAGTGATAAGCCTTCCAACAACCAACGAAGCACACTTCCTTTTCATCTTTTGGCCATTGCAGTTTACCGTTGTCTAATCGTTTATAAAGTATGGCGAAGCCATCTCCATCAAAATACAAACATTTATAACGGTCTTTACTCGTTCCAGAAAATAAGAAGATGGAATCACTATATGGATCAAGTTTAAAAGAATCCTGAATGAGTGTGGCGAGACCGTCAATACCTTTACGCATATCGGTCTTACCGCAAATAATGTAGATGTTCTGCACGCTCGTAAAATCTTGCTTCATTGATTATTCAACTCCTTCAGAATCGTTTGGATGATGCGCTCATCTACGCCATTAAAGAAGGAAATTTCAGCACTAGTTGTTTTAATAATGCAGCTCGGCTCAGGAGAGTTTTGTGGTGAAGTTGTTGATGAAGAGTTGTCAGTGATCGGATCTAGTGTCACAGGGACAATTGTTAGTTTAGTAGTTGACATAAAGAAGCACCCCCTCTAATTTAATACATTTATCGTACCGGAGGTGCCTGGTTATTTATATGCGTTATTTGAATACGAGCTTACAGTACAGTTAAGAGTATTGCCCAATTATTAAAATTTATAAAGAACGGCTTAAACTTTATAAAAGTGGATCATTTACCAATATTTTATATAAATTAAATTTACTTTTTATCTCATCCTTATTATAAGGTTTTCCATTTCCATAAATAATATCTTCTATTCCCCATGTAAGTTCTTTACATTTTTGAATAACATTTTGTTTGTTCAGTGAAATGAAGATTGTGACTAGAGCACTGATTGTTAATAAACCTGCTGAAATCGCTACTACAAATGTCAAATTTTGATTAAGTTCATCATTTTTAAATTCACCAATCAGTACATTATAAATATAAAGTAGATTATCCATTTAAAACTCCTATATACATTTTTAAAAAATAAAGATAAAGATAAACATCATCTATTTACAATACAATTCCCATTATTGCATTTAAATGCGATTTAAGGGTAGGGGAATATTAATCTCCAATCTAAATTCATATCATTAGTTATTTCTTCAGATTCATTTTCAGAGAGCCGAGCGTTAAAAATAATCTTCAACCATCCCTTCTGTCATAGTGTAATAAATACTTGCTGGTAATCTATCCTATACCAATCTTCTTTATCTATAATTGTTTTGTACTTTTTACCCAACTTCTAATTTTTCTGAGATACCGCTCATTCCTCAAAGTTAGTAATACAATTTTTAAAAATATAATTTTGAAGTTGATCACTATTAAGTTGAGCCAATTCAAAGTATTCCACAATATTGGATTAAGTCTTTATATACGAGCAATTTTGGACTACGAGTTATAAAAAATTGCGGGGTAAAGATTAGTAAAAGAATTATCATTAAAAAACAGGCTAAGTGTATCTCCTAGCCTGCCTTGAAAGCTGATTATTATCATTTTCGTCGATTTCGTACGAATGTGATTTTGCTACGGCTACCTGAAATTACCTACTACTGTCTTCTCCTTCGTAATCCTTTAAATTTACATTTCCTGCTTCATCTACAAAAATATATAATTCTTCATATAACCTTCCGAGAAGCATTAATTATTTGTACTCCTCTACTTTTTCTGCAACTAGTAAATTCTTCATTTCACTTCGCTCATCATATACTTTTACTAAACGTTGCTTCAAATATTCCGCAAGTTTTTCATCCGTACAATACAAATAACATCCCTTTTGCCCGCGTGTCATCAATGTACGATACGTATTACGAATAATCGCATCAACAGCCACCGCTGCTTTCTCTGGTTCTTCTTTCATCCATTTTTTTATGCCTTTAACAGATTGATCAGTTTTCGCACGTTTTGTATAGTCTGTAATAACGATGCCATCTTCATAGCGTAAATCGTCGCCAATAATGACACCAACATAATCAAACTCTAAACCTTGGCATGTATGAATACAGCCTGCTTCATCTACGGATGCTTCCGCAATTGCCCAAATATCATTCCCTAGATTCCAGCTGATTGAAAAATCATGCTCTTTGATGACAATATCATGTACGTCACGATTATTTTTCCCATCCGAAATCCATTCCCAACAGTAGCCTGCTACAATTCGAGCCTTGTTGTTAACTTTATTTTTCTCTTTAATCATATTGCGTAGCAAATTTGGCGAGTCTACGATTTGAATATCGTAATCCATCCCTAAGTCATTATTATTTGCTGTTTCACGAATGCCAAGGACATCATCTAACCATGCAATATAGCCGTCCGAACCATCACATCTAAATTGTGAAGCTAATTCTCCTTCGTATACTTGCAAACCTAATTCATCAGCAAATCTTTTAATTAGCTCCACACTACCAATATCCTTTAATGTCACTCGTTGTGCCTCATCAATGAAAAACACACTGAACTTCGCACTATTCATAAGCTCCTTTACTTGGTTTTCACCAAGATTACTAAATAAGCCTGACTTTTCATTTAATCTATGCGCCTCGTCCACTATTAAAACATCAAATTCATTTTTATCAGCAGCATGGAAGCTCCCCGATCCTTTAAAAAGGTTATCAATACTTTTCTTTTTCATCGTGCCTTTTAACTTCGTCGCATACACATCTCGCGGTGCACTATTTTTCGTTACGTACATGGCGAAATAATCATCCTGAATAAGCTGGACTAGCAAGTTGATTGCAAGCACCGATTTCCCTGTACCTGGGCCACCTTTTACAATAAATACACCTTTTTTATGCTGTGAAATACAGCTTGCTGAATAATCTAGAATTTGCTCATACACTACCTTTTGATCATCAATCATTACAAACTCTGGATTGCCCTGAAGCATTGCAGCTATACTATCTTGAAGCGATTTTGAAGGTTTAATTCGACCATTCTCAATTTTTGCAATGATATCATTTTCATCACCATATTTAATATATTTTTTAATAAATTGACGAAGTTGCTCCATTTCGCCTTTTCGGAAAACCGGTGACTTTTCAATATACTCTGCATAATGTTCATCTAATAATGGATCATTTTCTTGAATGAAATAATTATGTAGATATGCACATGGCTGAAGATGAATTGGTATATTTCGGACTTCTTCATTGAAGTCTTCAATTAAACAGGAATAACTCCAAGCCTGATAAGACGGATGTGTCGTTGGACGCTTTGAGCCACCCAAATAAGTTTCTACCACAACGGCATCAAGGCGATCATTTTTTTCTACCGTTTCCCATTGCTTCAGTTCAACAATGACTGCATGGTCCTCTACTCCGTCATTACCTGCAATAATAAAATCGACACGCTTCCCTGTGTTTGGAATTTTAAATTCAATCGCTGTCTTCGCATCCTTTGGGATTTCTCGATCACGTAAAACATTCGACATACGCTGTAGCGAATTATCCCATGAACGGATTTCACTCTTTGATGTACGACCGATTTTTTCTTGATAAACATTATATAAACGATCAACAATAACTTCATTTGCAACGTCTTCAAGGAATTCTGAAATATTTGCCTCATAAATAATCATATAAATACCTCATTTCGATATGGCCCAATACATATTCTTCCTAATATTTTATCATGAAAATTAAAGATATATCTGTTCAACTCATATATTTATAGTTACAATCAATTTGAATTAATTTGTATAGTTTAAAATTAATAATACGACCCCTTTATCAACCACTTCTAATCAGTGTTCACATACTAATAATGATTTAATATATTTAAACTAACCTAAACATTTTGATTAATATCTCGAAATAAGGTAAGACACTAAAAATATTATAAGAGCAACATAGGCTAATGAGGCTCCCCCTAAACATAGCTACATGTACCTTTTTTCTAACAGAATTATTACGTCTTACACACTCGCTTTTATTCGAAGCAGGTGCCATCATTAAAGAAGTAGTTCAAGCTCGACTTGGCCATTCTGACGTAAAAACTACATTAGTCATTTAATAAACTTCACGAAAAAGCCAAAGGAGGCGCTATACAGAAGTTTGTGAGCTATTTAGAAGATTAAACTTTCAACTGAGTTCTGACTAGATTTGAATGAAAACAGGTGAAATTGGATGCAATTAAAAAAGTGCCAAAACCCTGTATTATCAAGGGTTCTGACACTCTGTGAAATCCTATGATTTCTAAAAATGGAGATGGCAGGAGTCGAACCTACCGTCTCAGAATGTAATTATATCAAGGCTTGCGAGGACAATTGCTTTTTTTGACTACGTTTAATAAAAATGAGTTGTGGAGGCATTTAGGATCAAATAATATTTATAAATTTTTACTAATCCATATCAGTATAAGAATATAATTTAGTTATCGATGAATAAATATCTGATCCATATTTCAATTGATTTATTTTATCTCTTAATATTAATTGTCTTTCAAATATTATTTCTCCATCTAAATTTTCGCCCCAATGCATTTTATAAAAATCTCTAAACATTTTAATTACAAATATTTGATTATCATTTGCATCTATTTTCCCTGTTACCAGTATTTCTCACATCATCTTTATGTTTTATTTGAGCCTTGCTATGTTCACTATAAAATTTGAAATCTAAAAGATTATATTTTATTCTTCTAAAAGCAGCCGTAACGTAGTTTTTAACAATAATGCTGATTCACGATGCAGACTATATTCGGGCCTTTTACTTCTATTTAATAAACTAGTACCAAAATCAAGAATTTTAACTGAATCTATTGTACTTATAGAATCATTTGTGACTATCAAAATATTTTGATGGTGTAAATCTCCATGTAACACTTTATTCATATGGCATTCATTTATAGTCGTAAGAATGATATTTAAAATTTTATTTCTTTCTTTAATTCTGAGATTAGGCTTTCTTATAAGAAATTCCTCTAAAGTTATTCTAGTTACCCATTCCATAATTGAATAACAATAACCATTAGTAGTTTTATTGCACTATGTATTGATACAATAGATGGATCTTTTAATGCAGCTAACTTTTGAACTAATTCAAGATATTTTTCAAAAAGTACATTATATGTTCTACTTAGGAAGCCATTTTTATAGCACAATCTCTGTTAGGTATAATCTCTTTTCCCTTCAAAACTACCCAGTAGCACCATAGCCAATAAAATCTTCAAATTGAACTAATTCAATACTAACTTCATCCCAATTTTCTTTATTTTTTTCTTTCCATTCTTGTGATTTAAACTTTTTATTCTTATCTAGAAGCATTACCATTAACTTACTCTCTTTAAATATAAAGTCACTTCTAACCATTCAGAAAATCCCCTTTGACTTAAATTCAGTTATTAATTTTATTAATTAGTAATTTTATAAAGTCTACATAAATTCAGTTTGGCTTTACGTTTTTCTGGACATATGTAAACAATGGACAATCCAACAAGTGTTCAGTTGATAAAACAGCACCTTCCATTAAGTATGGAACGGTGCTGTATCTGTTTTTCATCTAGATATCCTAACTCTTAATGTATAAAGAAAAGGTGGAAGTCGAACCAAACACCTCAAAAGTTTTTGACTACGATTTTTTTGACTATAAATTAATTAAATATCAGTTGCGGGAGATAATACAAAATATTCAAACTAATCTAATTCTACATTTTAAAAGCCTTTTTATACTAACTTTTTTGGTGTCCGATGTGATTTAATATGCCAAAATGAAGGGTGTCCAATTAAAAAGCTTTTATGTTTAACTTCACAAGATTCTAAAACATTAGATACTTCTTTTTTTAAACTTGTAGTACAAGCATTAAGAATAATAATCGGATTTAATTCTTGTATTGTCCTTTCCATAGTGCATCTAAAGACATTCTCTCTGTACCATAAAGTTTTCCAAACAGCATCTCGGAGATTTTTTAAATCTGTACTATTTATTTCCTGTCTATGTAAATAATTTAAAGAAGTCTGAAATGGTATTGGATTAAACAATATCACTTTATAACATCCATCATTTATATTTAAGCTATTTTGATTTTTTTTAAAAATTTCTTTAACAACCTGAGAAAAATACTCATACACCTTTTGACCAGTAGCTCCTTGTGCTGGTCCCTTTACACTGAAATTATTATCATATTCTTTCACATGTGGTGATTCCAAAACAATTACAATCGATCTATTTTTCTCCACATCATCTATAAATAAATCTTTATACATGGAATTAGGTAAATTTGAACTCAAATTCTTTTTTAATGTATATTTATTTGACTTAATCGTTAATGTGTATCTATAAACATTAGGTACTTTATGTTTTTCACTAAAATATTTTTTATCAACGATTATTTCTTGATTGTTATACTTAGACCTTTCTAAAAATCTATTTGAATTCTTCATCTCGTCTTCAAAGAAAGTGAAAAGGCCTTCAGTTATTTTTATAGGATATTTATGATCTTTAAATCCAATTGTTAATAAATATTCAATCTCCTGTACATTTTTACTCATCATTCATATCTCCTATTTATTATTAATTATTCTTTTAAAATATACACCATAATCTCTTAAAGAAATGCCGATAATCTAAATATTTTTGGTAGATTTCACCTGTAAGATATGGTTCTCTCCTTGTCTTACTAAGTAAAGCGCCCCTTAGTAATAATTGACTCGGTTTGTAAATCTTCATATTCCCTTTCAATCCTTCTCTTTCTTTACTCCATATCAACTATATCCTTTACTCGACTTTAGAGTTAGATGATATTATAGAACAAGGACATATAAAAAAATTAGTCGCCCTAGAAATTTAAAGGACGACTTTTTAAAAATTAGTAGTATTTAATGTTTTAGCCTAACTTTCAGAAGAATTTGATTTTCTTTCGGAAATTTTATTGTTAAGTTGAATAAAACTAAAATGATTTACAATCTCATTTATTATTTGAATTTTTGTTGAATCACTTTTCATTTTAAGACCAATATGGGATATAATGTTAATTAAATTTTTTTTTGTTAATTTATCCAATTCATTTATCATTTCATCTTTATCTTTAACATTTAATTCAGTTATAAAAGTATCGAAGTTTATTTGAGAATTATTTTGCTCATTTTTTGTTCTTTGTTTTTCAATATTTTTCTTATACTCAGTCAAATCATTAAAAATATTATCTAAGGCCTCATCAATTGAACTATTTTTATAAAGCTCAAGTATTTTACTTGTTTTACTTATAATATTTATACACTCGGCAATTTTCATATTTATTAACCCCCAAGAGCTGTATAATTTTTAAACTATATTCCCCTTTTTGAATCTTCTTCAATTATTCTTTCAAGCATTTCATGCACAACCTTTAACATTAAATCTTCTTGTTTTCTTGCATTCTCTCCATTTATTCCATACACAGGTAAGCCCAAAGCTGATGAACTTGCAATTCCATCACCATAAGTTAAATAGTTTTCAAATACTTTATTTTTAAAAGTTCCCTTAAGCGTTGTTAACCTATTATTCTGGCTATATTTAGGCTCACCGCTTCTTTCAACAACATTATTTGGAATAATACCTAGCAGTTTAGTCTTAGTGTATTCATCATCTATATCCGAAAACATTTTATTTAATTCTTTTACTTTATTAGTAATAGATAAAATTCCATATGTAGAAAGTTTATCTAGTATAGTAGGAATAATATAATAATCACTAGCATATAAAGCATTTTGAGTTATAAAATTTAAATTTGGTGGACAATCTATAAATATAAAATCATATTCGTGAGTATTATTCAAATTCCTAATAAAGTTTTTCAAAAATTTAAACTTGTAACTTTCCTTAATCAACAGATTGTTTTGATAGCTAGGTCTTGAAAAACTAGCAATGTTCATATCTGTATAAATTAAATCTTGATGTGAAGCTACCAAATCAATACCCTCGTATTTAATTACATTGTACCTATCTTGTTTAGCTCTAACAGCGTCGTAAATTATAAAATCATCAAAATCGATATTGGGATTATCTTGGACAAAATAGTTATCTAGTAAATCCTTAACTGTAAATCTCCTATTGTTATATACTTCCTTCTCAAATTCATCATCGCTCAAGCATGATATAGATAAATTACACTGTGCATCCAAATCAATTAATAAAATTTTTGGAGTATATTCTTTAAATTTAAGATGACGTAAACCTGTAGCAATATGATGTGTTAAAGTAGTTTTTCCTACTCCACCTTTCCAGTTAATAACACTAATTACTATAGCCACTATTCCCCAACCCCTCTGTACTAAAAAATTTACTAACCTATTATAATAGTAACAAATTGAAAAAAACTAATCTACTAAAATTTTACTATACAACTATATATAGGTTAAAAATAAATAAAGTGGATCTCAGTTGGATTATTCTGATATGAAAAGCTATTACTATCTCAAACTTCCGCATTACTATCACTTGTGATATGTTCTCGATAACTAATCTAAAGGCCGTTTTGATCGCACACTTTTTTATGATGTACCCTCATCCAAAAGATTGATTAAATTTATCTGAATTACTAAGAATTTCATGAGAATGAACATACGCAGGGAATTGTATCGTCAGGTTGGAATAGATACTTTTCTACGCCATTCGCTTCCATATCTTCACGATATTGTTTCAATGTATATGGGCCGCCATTTTTCTTCAAAATCGAAACATCTTTTTTAAAATGATCACGGAATCGATTTTCCATATCTTCTTGTTCTTTATATTGATCAGGCCAAATAGCGTAAAGTGTTGCATAGTGTTGGAATCCTCCACGTACACATCGACCTCCACAGTTCGCGTGAGAGAAGCCATTAATACCTTTTGCTACAAGTTTTTGTGCTAAAACATTTTCTTCTAATTTAGCAGCCTCTATTGCTGCAGTGTACATACGAGGCAACTCAATTCCCCACTCATATTGTATTATTCCTTTTGCATCTATATCTTCACGTAACGTTTCGATTAGTGGAAAACGAGTTTCAATTGGCTCTATTGGAAAATGGGCATAGAATGAACGAATACCCGCTGCTTTACGAATATTCATATCTCCACTGTTTTCTTCTACAATATTTTCACGACGTTTCACGTGACTATCATCTCGACGATGTTTTTCATGTGGTGCGATACCAAAGTAAAGAATAGGTTCTACTTTTTCATTGTCACGCAATTCTTCTAAATAGATTAGTGTTTGCCGAACTTTTAATTCTTCTGAGCATTTCGCTAAACGAGAGTTACCTAGGTATTTCATATCAAAGAATACTTCTTCAGGTGTACGTCCATCTAAAATTTCAGTGATTTCTAACCCAATATATTCAGATACTTCATCCATGAAACGTAAGTTATCTTCATCTTCCCATAACGTATTAGTGAAGAACAGCTTACAGTTCTCTTTACCATATGCCTGAACCATATAATAAGAAATATAAGCACTCCCAGCACCACCGGAGAACATTGCGATATGAATACGTTTACGCTCTGAACGTGGTAATTCTATTTCCCATTCGTTTTGAATTTCTTCTTTAATATTTACTTTTTCAGCTAAATTTTCAATAGTAAACTTTACATTTACTTGTGGTAAAAGTTTTTTAAATAAAGTCTTTACTTCGTACGTATCTGCCCATTCATTTTCAACACTTTCCACACAAATTTTATTTTGTCCTTTTAAAAATTGAGGTGTGGCTGGGAAATGTACTGTAACTTTTGATAAATCTTCATACATTTCTGCAACTTGTTCGGCAAAACTAGATAATTTTGATACAATATTATCCTCTAAAATCGTATCTAATTTTTTATTAGAGCTTTTAGATACATCTACATTGACTAATTCTACTTCTAACTTCGATGCAACATTACTCATGAATGTAGCATTATTTAGATATAGTGGATCTTCCGATAGATCGCAAAATAGATCTACGAAAAATAATTTAATTGCCTCTGGTGCAACTGTTTTCTTTAACTCACTAACAGTATAGGCACTATAAACACCACCAAAACCCGTAACAATATGTTGTTCCATTTCTTTCACCTCATTATTCAACATAATCTTGCATTAATAAATAAATCATATATTCGATTTCGTTTTTTGAGATATTACGTCCAGCATTTTTTAAAATACGATCGATATTAGAATAAACTGTTTTCGATTTTACTGAGAATTCTGTTTTTGCAATCGTCTTTGTTTGATTACCAATCATAATAGAAACTATGTTTGTTTGAACAATACCGTCTTCATCTAACATATTTTCCGATAATTCTCGAACGCTTTCTATAAGCTCACCAACAAATTTTTCGAATGTTTTGTCTGACCAGTCTTCTAAGCGTACTCCTGTATATAATTCTAGAAACTCATCAATCCATGCGTCGCTTTCTTGAGCATAATTTAATGCTTTTATTAAATCATTTGTTTTCTTAGATGATTCATGTTGCTGTAACCATATTGTTAACTGTTCTTTTGTTGTTAAAGATGTAATATGCTTGAATTCTTCATATGCCTGTTGTCGTTTAGTTTCTATTAATGCTTCTGCGTAAGCTTTCACTGCTTGTAATGCCTCAATATTATGACCAAAAACATTATATAAATCATTTAAACTTTGTTGTGGTTTTACTTCTGTTTGTTTAATTATTGTACGAAGTGTTTCAAATTCCGATAGTACTTGCTGTGTAATTTGTACATAACGCGGTAAAGAACGTAACCATTTTACTAAAGTGCCGCATGTTTGGATCAATCTTGAAACATTTTGTCCATCCAGACGCTCTTCTGTAAAATCAGCGAACACCGTATCAATTTGGTTATAAAACTTTAAATGATTGTCGGGAATTTTTTCATAAGCATAACGATAGTTTTCAGCACCCTCTTCTTCTAAAATCTCATATAACTTGTCACCATTTAAACCAGGCACGAAAATTTCATTACGATACAGCATAAATTCACTCCAACGATCTCTCAACAATGCAACTAATAATACAGGTACAACTGGGCGACGGATACCATATGGAGAAGAGGTAAAGATTCGAACTAAGTCTGCAAAGCTACCTGTTGGTTTGCGTTCTAACAGTGCTAAAATTTCTTGACGTAACATCGCATAAGGTTTATAAACGATATTTTCATAATGAAAATTGTGTACATTTTGTTCAAAATGCCCATTATTTTTAAAGACAGCTGCATAAATTGCATATGATGGGCCCGTACCGGTGATACCAAATTGCTTATCTTTTGGATGCTCTAAAATGGCATCTATTACTTGCTTCGAACCAGCTTTTTGTTGAGAGGATATATTCATTCGATTAAATGAATCATTTACAATCTTTGGTGTTAGTGGATATAACGCTGCACAAATCATAGAAAGCCATGTTGACAATTCTTTTACAGATTGTGGGTTTTGTGTACCATCTACGTGAAACCATAATAAATCACTATCTAAACGTTGCAACTTATTAATATACTTAGCAATTGTATATTCAGCTTCATTTTTTAATATCTTAATTTCTTCAAGAATCCCTTTATCTTCTGCTAATAAATTTTTATCTAATGTTAATTCTTTTAGAACGGCAGCATTTAATAAGTAAGATTTAATTTTCTTCACAGGCTCAGGATGTACAACATAAATCTCTTTACTAAAACTCTGCTTATTAGAAATATAGTCAAATACTTTTTTGGGATTTGATTTGTCTGCAATAATATAGTAAATGTTCACATCATATTGACTATTTTTCAAACGGTATTGTTTTAAACTCTTTAATTCTGATTCTAAAATAAGTGTTACTTTTGCAAAACGAGTCATTTCATTTTCATCGTTAAAGTAGTTAGGGAAAAAATATTTTGCTTTAAAATCCGTTAATAAAACGTTGCGTACTACTTCTGGATTTAATACAAATGATTTTTTTTGCATTTCGATTTTTTGCTGTAAGTCTATGATACTACCAGTATGAATCTCCCAAACATGTGTTAATGAATTAAAACGAATAGCTTTAACATCAGTTAGCTTTTTTAACGTATTCGCAAGTACATCATCATCTAATAACAAAGAAAACTGTAAAAATTCAGTTGTTAATTTTTGATGAATTGATGCCTTACAAATTTGCCATAAAGAAATAAATTTTAAAATAGCTTCTACTACATCTAATTTTACGTCCTCTGCATTTACACGAGATAGTGCTTTTCGGTAAAGCACAAATTGCTCTGCTACTTCATTACTCATTTCTGTATCTTCTGTACTTGTGAAGAAATAATCAAATAATTTATGTGGTAAATAGTAAGTTTCTGTTTTAGAAATATGATTTTGCAATCCACCTGTTTCATTACTTTCTAAAAATGTGAATAATGTACGTTCGTTCTGTCCAAATACACTAGAAAGCTTTGGCAACAAGTATACTGTTACTGGATGAACCGGATATAACGATTCAACAATAACACGTTGACGATCCTCTACATTTAAAATCGGGAACAAAGGGAATGTTTGAATTCCTTTTGTCATCATTGGTACAAGCTTTGGATCGATAATTGGTTTCTGCTCTAAATTTTCGTTTAAAATAACCTGAGCAATTTTTAAGAATGTAGCTTGGTCACTTGAAATATTATATTGGTGCAGACGTTTTTCAACACGTTGGAATTCCTTCGCTATTTCATCATTAAAGCCTGTGAAATATTGGCGTAAATTTTTATGTGTAATTAACATGAAGTGTAACGCTGCTTCACGGTCAGCTACTTCTGCTAAATCTTGAATGTCTTGCATCGTTTCATTTATAAAATCAGTTGGTAGTCCTTGTAAAAATCGACTAAACTCATCATAAATAATGATGAAGCCTAGATTATGTGTATTTGCTAATTTTAATAAAGATTCAATTTTCAGGAGGAAGTTATCGCTATAGTCCATATCAAATTGTGCGCCTGAAGTTAATTTAGGATAAATTTCATAGAACCATTGAATTGTTGCTTCATCTTCTTCAAAAATTTTCACTTTTAAGCCTTCGAAATCAAAATTCGCTTTTTTTACTAACACTTCGAATTGTTCAAATGTTTGTGGAAAGGATTCTTTCCACACGGTAATCGACTTTACTATCTTTTCTGCTACACCTGGTAAAACAACTTCGATTCCCTCATTACGTAGTGCTTGCTGCAATGCTTTGATAATTGATTTACGGAAGCGTCCTTCGTTACCACTTAAAGCAATCGGCAAATACTTTTTATGAGTTGTAGTTGCCTGTTGAATTTTATCAGCAATTTCATCATTAAAATGCTGGAATTTATTTCTCAACTTTTCAATGCTCGTGGTTTGTTTAGACATTAGCGTACTTATAACAGTCGCTAATAATGACTTTCCTGTACCATATGCCCCAACGATAATATGGGAACGATTCCCTGTTCCTATAAAACCATTTAATAAGCCAATTAAAGCTTCTGTGTGTGATGGTGTTGGAATATAGCGATTAATAAATTCTTCTTTACCTATATCAAATCTAATATTTACACTCGTTTTAAATGTCATACTTTCCACCTAATTCATTGGTATTTGATATTCCAAAAATTGCAATTCTGAAATTTGTGGAACTTTTACATTATCTAAGTTATTCGTTCGAACGTACTCAATTGGATATTTTTCATGTGAAGTAAGGATATTTAATATATCAACTGCTTCAGTTTTAGATAAGTTAAATACTTTGCCCCATAATGAATCATGTGTCATGATTTCATCTAATTGAATATACTCTAATTTTTCGTAATGAGCGTAACGAATCAATGTGTAGTAAAAAGCTGTTAGGTCATCACTATCATACTGTATTGAATTTTTACGAATTGTGTCGCTCTTCTCCCCTGAACGTTCCTCTTTTATTAGATTCAATGCAGTGAATGGGCTAAAAATCGTATCTTCTGGATCGCTTTCATTCGCTTCTTTTGTATACAATTGCACTAAAACGTCGATATCTCTATCAAGTGATCTTTCCGCAACACCTTTTGGATCTTTCTTATTAACCCATGATTTAAAAACTGCTTTTAAATCTGCTTTTGTAGTAATCGTTTCGTTATATTGAGTGAAAAACCAATTAAATACAGTTGCTGTATCACCTTTATTTAACAGTAGCTCCGAATGTAAAATAGCTACTGTTGAAGGTTTTTCAAGTAAACGATCTTGATCATAAATAATTTCTCCTAATGGCGTTAATATATGCTTTTTATTATCTTCTTCTATTAAATTTAAGGCTGTTAACCAAAAACGCAGAGAACGGACCATATTTTTACCTAAACCAATCTTTTCAAAATTATCTTTATCATAAAAGAAATTATTGTTAGTTGTAACGTGTTTAAGTCCTTTACTAATCCATTTATTTCGTAAATAAAAACTTTCATGTCTACCGTAAGCCAATTATATCCCCCGTTTTTTTTTTTCTGGTTTAGTTACCCAGAAAAAATTACTTACTTTTTCTATTCATAATTTCATATCTGGTGATAGTCTCCAGTAAATATTATAACAATAATCTCATATTTTGCGAATATACATTCGCAAAAAAAACTGCACTTTTTTACAAAGTGCAGCAAAAAATCACATTAATTTTCTCATTTTTTCCATTGCTTCAACTTTTTCTTCCACTGAAAGGTCTTCGAACAAAAGAATTACTGCTTCGATATTCAACTCTTTCATACGTATTTGAACAAGTTGTTTCATTTGCGATAAAACTTGTAAGGTTTCATCCGTTATATAGTTTGGTGTATTTTTTACTTTCTGTAACCATGTTGTACACTGCTGCGCAGACCATATTTTTAATACACTTATGTCTACAATGAACTGTTTTAACCATTCTTGTTCTTTTAGATTTAAAAGCTCTAGAATTTCTTTCTCATAATTCTCAATGATTTGAATAAAATCAACCTCAGATTCAACTTCTATCCATCTATACTTTAATAACTGGAATTCTTGCTCAACTTCAAAACGATTATCCTGCTTTGTTTTAATAACTAGCACATCATTTAAAAAGTTTTGCAAATGATTAGCCACTTCTTCGACACCTTCACGGTCATTTTCTTTAATATCTTTAGCTAAAGTTACTTTCACTTTCATAAAGAAATTCTGACAATCTGTAAGCGTCTGAATATCATAAATAGCATCGTATATTTCCATTACTTCGTCTGTTAATACTTTTAAAGCTGTTTTAGTTTGTTCTAAAATTTGATTTACTTGCTTTTGACAAGAAATTTTATCTCTTTCATTTAGCTTACTTCTTAAAATGAAAGGTAATATCTTCTCACCATTTTCTTTTATTTGTATGAGCGTAGAATAACCAAGAGTTGGTTTAGGTGTAGATTTTGCTACAAATTCATTCACTTTATCTTGAATTGGATCTAGGTTATCTAAAATTCTTTCAACTTTAGTAATTAACATCTTACCTTCCTCTATATACCCATATTGATTCATTGAATCAATTAACTTCCTACACCATTTTTCAAAAGCTGAAGCTTGGCCCCTAGATTGACATTTTAATGTACTTAAAAATTTCGGGAAAGTATCTTCAAAATATTTATGCGCTGAATCTTCAATAATACGAGCTTCAATTAACTGTGCTTCGTTATAAGTATATTTATCTGAATTATTAATTGCACTTTTAATGGTTTTGGTAGTATCTAAAATTTCAAATATGCCTCTTAAATCATCAGTTTTATGTTTTGTTTCCGACAATTTTTGTTTTAAAGTACCAAATAATTTTACTGATTCATCATATAATTTATTACCCTCTTTTAAAAGAATTTCCATATTTGTAACTTTATCTTCTAACTCTACTGGAATATCTTCTTCTAACTTCAATTCATAGAACTGGTTATACAAATCTTTAGCCACATTAACATCACTGTTTTGTACAACTTTTTTATATAAACTTAAGTATTTATTTGCCGATTCTTCAGGCTTAACTTGAACAATTTTTGTCTCAAACATCGCTTTTAAGTTAATATTTTTGTCTACATATACTTTTGTAGACCAATCCTCTAAACGGATACGTTGATTTTCTAGTTGTGTTTTCGTTTCCTCTCGACGCGAAGCCAGATATACTGCTATTAATAAAGAAAGTGCATAATCGTTAATTCCGTATGGTACTTTTTGATATTTATCAAATAACTTTTGAATTTCAATTTCACCATTTTCCTCTAAAAAACGATCCCACTCGCTAAAAACAGACTGAACTTTTGGGTTTTTTGGAGCAATTAAATTATATTCCTCATTTAACACTGCCCATGATTCTACTGACCTTTGATATAAAACCGATTCAATACGTCCCTTGATATCCGCACTCTCAGAATGTAATGTTTGATAAATTACATTTGACAGTACAATACGACTAATACGTGATAAACCTTTTTTAGCTTTACCTAAAGTAATATGAGAAAATTCAGTATAAGAAAATGGAATTACCCTCGTATATAGTCGTTCAAATATTTCATTTGTAAACACTAATAATCGAGTTGAAATTTTTTCTATTTTAGTACTTGTTATTAATAATCTCTGTGCCGCTAAGTCACGATATACATCTAATAGTACTGAATGAGCTTTTTCTTGATAATCCGCAATAAATCTTCGATATTTATCTTCTTCTTGTTGCGTAAAGTTTTGAGATACTCGAAAATCAACAATAGCTTCATAAAACTTTTTTTCCTTATCATCTAAAATGAGAAATGCTACAGGTAAATCATCAAATCCATCATTTTTTATTAGTTTTTGAATTACTTCGAATTTTTCTGAATCAAAATCACTCGGTACATATAACCAAATAATTTGCCCTTTTGCTTTATCTGGTTCTAACGCTTCTAAATGTTCCATTTTAATTCTAGCTAATTTACGTGGTGTTAAATCTTTTATGTGTAAAATAGTTTGAGTGAATCTCCATTCGCGTGTTTTAATAAAATGACGTTTACCAAATGCAGGCTCAATGTCCCCTAGTTGCAGTTCGTCATTTAATCCCATATCAAAAATAACTGACATATCGATTTCAAGATTAGTTTTTTTCTTTCTTATCAATAACTTGAAGTCATTTACACCAATCGCATCTGCAATAAAATCAAAGACGTTAGCAACTTCATCGTAACTTAAAACACCAAATTGATCTTCTAGCTGATTTATTTTTAACTCTACTTCTTTCACTGAAATATTAGAAGCGTAAGCCACTAATTCAATTGATTCTTTTCTACTATGTGTTTTAAAACGACCAATACGACTTATTAAAATTGCTGCTAACGTTTCTTTTGAACGCTCATCAAATTTATCACCATATTTCGTTAAAATTTGATTGTATAGAATGCAATACTCACTTTGCTTTCTTCCTTCTTGTTCGGCAGCTAATAATTCATTGAAAAATTCTGTTCTAATAATACGTGTTGATGGAACTTGCATTATGTCTCCAAATTCATTGACTTGCAAATCTCCTAAATCATTAATTTGCGTTTCTAAAAATGTTAAAGACGATCTTTGTTGTAACCAAGAAGATAAATTTGATAAGATCCAAGAAGTAAGTGGATGTAACGGGTAAATTCCTTCCAAAATCACTTTTTTAAAATGAAAATAGTTACTCCAAACACTTGAGTTGGCAGCTTCAGGTACCCACTTCATAAACTTCCGGTGAAACTGTTGCCACTCGCTATCATTGTTCTCGATTTTAGTAGTAATTAAATCTTTGAAAACCTTCAAATCTTTACGTTCAACTAGATTTGCAAAAATTGTTTCTAAATTTGATGATAAGTGAATTTTTTCACTTGATTCATAACGACCAACATAACGATTAATATTTGCTGTACGATCGACACGTGTTAAATATGATTTTAGATCTGATTGTATAAAACCAAGGAACACAATCTTATCATCAGAATTTTGTACAGCTTCATAAATTTGTTGTAATGCTGCATCCGATGCTTTTGTCGGATTGTTTGATGCAAATTCAATATAACGGCCAAATTCGTCAAATAATAAGATTACTTTATTAAACGGTTCACGTTCACCACAAAGTTTATCAGCAATTTTCTCTAAAACATCACCAGCTGATACACCTTCATCCCAGCGGATAAATGTACCATTTACTTCTTTATATACCTTGTTAATTACTTCAAATACATCCGTATCGTCTAAAATATTATCAATTAAATATTGCTTTAAATTAGCCTTAGCTCGTGCATTGTTTAAAATATCACTGTATCTTTCATAAAATCCTAGATAGTTATCAAATGTGTTCTCTACAAACACACGTGCAATATCATACGACTTTGTTAACTCCTTCAAAAAATCTGCATCGATATTATGGGCCATTAAAGTTTTTTGAGTCGCATTTAATATTTCATAGTTCAAATTAAAATCACGCATACCATTTAAAATCAGAACTAAGTTCGGCTTTAATTCATATTTCGAAACTTGTTGCTCAATATTTGTATCAACTGATTTTATGTTTCTTAAAATTGCTTGTTGACCTTTTAAATTCCCACTAAAAAAACTTGCTAGTGCGACAGATAAATGAGATTTACCCGTACCATATGGTGCAATCGTTAAGAAGAAATTTGATAATGGACTTTCACCATATACTTTGTCCACTAGTACATTCATGAAAGAAGCTGTATCTAAAAGACGGTGACTTTTAAAAACGATTTCATTCTTATCTACACCAAAATATTCAGGACCGTGAAATACGAAGCTACTAGCTATGTCGTACTGTTTTACTTCATTGTAAAACCAATCAACTTGTACCGCACCGTTAAAGTACAATTCTTTTTTAAATCGAATAATATCTTGAAATTTATACATCTTCTCAGCTCACTTTCAATTGTTTATCTGGTTCTATTCTTTTATTGGTTTTAAATTAAAAGTGAATACATCTTTTCCAAACAGAATGAAGAGGTCTGGTTTTTAATAATTGTAATCGGTGTTAATTGTGCATTAACTTTAATTAATCTAGCATCTTGCATTAAATCTAATGCATCGCGTAACTGTCTCTCTCCCCATAAGAAAGGCTTACCAAAGAATAAATCATTCGTAATCTCATCAAATGTAATTTCCGATCGACTCATATAAGTTTCTTCCCATTTTTTTAACAATATATATCCATAAACATATACATTTTCCCTTGATACCCGATGTGACTTCGTCACATATCCTTTATCATCAAATCGAATTAATTCTAGATTCCCTAATGAAAGATCGCTACTATAACAAGTTCTAAATGGTGTTAAATTAACATTTGAAGAAAATTGCCGTTCTATAGCATTTTGAATTATTTCATTATTAAAATTTGGCATTATTTTTGGAATAAATTCATTAAATAAATATGTCCACAAAGTAGCAGGCGAATGTTTATCAGTTAAAAACGCATGCAATAATAATTTAGAAATATTCTCAACTAAATAAGAATCCTCTAAAACAACCACTTTTCCTAAAGCTGTTAATTTACATTCATACTTATTTTCTACTTTTTTAAAGGTAATCAATCTCATTGCTGCCGCATAATGTATATGAGGCTCTACTTTTCCAGAACTTTTACCTGTTGGAATCATTGTTTGCTCTGAAATTTCTTCTTTCGTTAGGAAACCAACATTTGAATTGGCCAAATTCATTATACGTGAGATGGCCTCCATTTCAGGCGCAAAACTTTGATGAAAGTTAAGATGATATTTTACTAACTTTTCTTTCATTTAAATCTTTTCCTTTCATTCAACGGCGTTACATCAATGACATGTTTTGATTTAGTTCCTAAACTTCCATCTGGTAATTGATCTGAACCAACAACTACGCATTGACCTTTTGCCAATTTAGAAAGTTTTGTTGCCCATATTTTTTGTTCATCACTATCTGTACTTAAAAAGCTCGCGATATTTTTATTATCACCCTCTGGTGGTAAAAAGTGGACCTTTTGGCTTGCATTTTGGAAACGTGTAATAGCATCTTTAGTTATTGGATGTTGTAATGTTTGTGTAGCAAATAAACCAGACCAACCAAACTTACGTCCTTCAGTTAAAATCCGTGCACTCGGCGACGTTTCCGATTGATCTAAATTCTGAGCTTCATCTAGAATTACCGGGAACGGCACTTCAACTGAACCATGAGATAAATTGTAACTCCATATATCCCATAATATAAACTCCGTTAATAGCACTTGGGTCTCACGGTTAAAGCCCGTTAGTTGAACAATAAAGACTTTTCCATTAGCGCAACGTAACTCGTCCCAATCGAATAAATTTTCTGTAGCGAATGGCTTGCGATCAATTAATGGATCAATTTTAGATAATACTGTTTTTGCACTACCTTTATCTAGGCTATTAAGCTCGCTACGTAAATAATCTAGGCTCATTTTATCACCATATTTTTGTAATCCGCTTACAGTCGCTTTGTATATTGCGTTTTTCTGTTGATCTCCAATACCATTCTTTTTGTATACCGCATAGAATATTCCTGCAATACGCTCTGATACGTCAATATCAGATTCAAAATCATATTCATCCTCGTCATACTCTTTTAAATTTTTCTTAAATGGATTTATTGGGAACCCTTCACGTTGTACATTAAATTGAACTATTCTTCCTTCCATTGCATCTTTAAAGTCATCATTTAATTGACTTTTCTTAAAACCGTCAGTGTAGTCGAAAATTAGTGTAGAAATATTATTATCTGCTAGCTCTAACAACAGACATTGCATGAAGTAAGTTTTCCCCACTCCGGACGTTCCTGTAATTAATAAATGGCGATTTTCTAATTTAGGATGTCCATACTCCCAATAAATATCTTTATTTGTACGAGTTTCTTTTCCTAATAAAATCCTTACATCTTCTATTTTCTTTCGTTTCTTTTCATCTGTAGTTTGAACTTCTGCTTTATATGTTTCTAAAACATAGGATTTATCTGTTTCAATTTGTTCTGATGGAATAACTATCGAATTTGGCGCTGTCCCCGCAGCAATTTCTTCTTTAATAAGATTGCCAGTTGATAGTTTTTCTACAACAGGATCTACAAATGTCTTTGCAATCATCACTTTTGGATGCCGTTCACTATCACCTGTTTTAATCGCAGGTTCAACTACAGGTTCTTCTTCGATTTGACTATTTACTTCTTTTGCAATTTCCTTATAAGTAGTTTCATCGTCTGCAAAACGATCAAATTCCTCATTTAACACGTCTTCAAATTGAACAGCTGTGCGATCAGCCTCTGGTAACAATTGCTTTTGAATATAAAGTTGCCCATATGGTTGATAATGTAATTGAATATCTGTCCCGTTTAATAAACTAGTTATCTTATTTAACTCTTCAGCATTATAATCTAGCCAATACGTTAGTAATGTTGATTTCCACTCAATTTTAAATTCACCATTTAGTATTTTCATCAAATCACTATTTAATTGCTCACGTTCGAACTCATCGCTAGTTAAATAAATTGGAGAAAATGCCAGTAGACGATATAATTGGGCATACCAATATCGACGATCATGTGCCATTGAATTTGCTGAAAATACACTTGAAAGGAATTTATAACCGTTTTCTAATTGCTTCATACCCTTTTCTATATGAACTGAGCTCTCTTTGCCCATTTTACATTCTACTAAGTTCGCTTTAATATACAGTAAATCATCACTGTCATTCTTGATAACCTCCAGTTCTAATAAATCTGGACGATTTGGCTCATCATTAAACCAATGATTATATGAATCAAGAGAAATAAAACTCTTCAATAGCGTGTCGTTATTTACTTGAGTAACGTTTAATGAGTGTACAGCTAATAAACTCGATAAATAACTATGAATCTCATAGTCATATGGATTTAATGCTCTTAAAATTTTTATACCGTCTAGAATGACCGAATCTCCTAAGCAATATTCTGCAGCTTGTACATACATTTCAGGTATCCATGATGGGAATAGCTTCCGCAAACGCATTTCTAAGCGTGCTTTAATATCTGTTTTCATTTCTACAGATGCTGAGATTGCTACGTTTAACTCTCCATATACACCTTCTCCAGTCGAGAAACTTATTATATTTTCAGAATTAAAAATTTGCTTATCGAGTCCAGTATCTATACTAACAACCCATCGGGCTTTTTCATGGAATATAGCTAATAGATCCTGAATTCCTTGTTGGACAGATAAAACTTTTTCTACACGGTAAAACTCTCCTTCTTTCGCATAAGCGTTTTGTGCCCAAAATACTAACTGTGAATGAGCAAATGAAGCTTCAAATTGCATTTGGCTAATCGAAATACTTCTTTTATCTTTATTTTTCGGCGCAGGAATCGGATTGAATACCATTGGGAATTTTGTTTCGCTCAACGCAATCTTCTTTCCTACATTGGTTTCATAATTAATATCACTTGTATACAATAAATTATCAATAAACGCTAAATCGTAAGATTTATATTCTAACATCTCTTTTAATTTAGATAGCTCTGTATTTTTGTAAGTGTTAAAGTTAATATTCAATTCAACATCATCATCTATGCTAAATGTTTGATCTAACCAAAGCCTAACGTAATTTTGTGCTTTGAAATTCACTTTTGACGTCAAAATATCCAAGTTCAAATTAAATTTACCAGCTTGTTTCTGTTGTACTTTAATGAAGTTTTTAATGCCTTCGATGATTGGATATAAATGATCAAAATTAACAAAACATAGCGATAATGCATCTATAGTCGAAGGGAATGTTTTAATGTATTCCGCGATATGTGATTGAATAATATACGCTTTAGAAGAATTAGAATTAGAATCAGGCTCCTCATTTTCTTCTATATCTTCTGTGTATCCCATCTCAATTAGATTCGAGCTATCAATAATCTGTGCTCTGTTCGATTCACCGTGCAATGCATAATATCCTAGTACATGTGATGGTGCACGATTCACTTCATTTTGTGTAATTAAACAATCGACTCCTGATAAAATGGCAGATTGATTTTCAACTTTAGATAGTCTCTGTATACAATCTGATAGTTCAACATATTCGTAATTTTCTACTAAGTCAGTTAAAATATCGACTAATCCTTGACGAATAAATGCTTGTTGAGCTTCAATTTTTTCAAGCATCGCAGGATGAAATGGTGGAATGATAGCTCCCTGTACAATATTATTACAATCTTTGAAATCTTGTTCTTCAATAATTGTGAACAAATTTGAGATTAAATAGAAATGTTCTTTTTCAAAATTAGGATATGAGCTATATGCTTTCCATAATTCGTTATAAATCGTCGCATAACTATTAATTAACTCTGCAGTTACCATAGTTTTTTGAACATTAATCGCTTCGTAAATACCGCCATTATTGACTTCGATAACAAACTTCATAAATGGCTCAATTAAACGATAAAGCTTGTTTACTACTCTCTTTTCATCAAAAGTCTCATTCGTATTAGTATTAAATTGTTTAAAAATCTTTAACGTATCATGTAAAACGATTTCATAGTTGTTTAATTGATAATGGAATGATGCAATATCTGTACTCGTTAACAAGTTGCCTAACTGCCTACATGTAAAAATAGGCAGCTTATTTTCATTATTTAATGCCAGCTGTTGTTCAATATATGGGATTAAATTAAATGATTGTAGCCAATAATCAAATGGATTAAATGACCATTGGAATAACCATTTTGATTTTTCATCACTAGCTAATCTAACTTCAAAATCAATTTTTGAAATCGCATTTGGTGTATTTACAAAGTCCAAATTAACCGCCGCTTTGTCTTTTAAAGAAAATGGATCTTCATTATTGTTGTATTCAATCGTTACAATATTTTGTACACCTACATTTAAATAATCTACAAGGCCACCTAATGCAAGACAAATTTCACTCCAGCGATTATTACGATCTTCTTCGAAAATACCTTCTACTAACCTAGCTGACGTTACTTTGATTATTAGTTTATCCGAAGATTGAACAGGCTCAGGCAAATGCGATAATACCTCTAAAATTATCTGGGAATACACATGAATAGGTTCACCTTTTAATTTAATTACTCTATCTCTAGTTATTTTTTTACTATCTATCCTAATACCTAAAATTTCTGTTGTAATAGCTTGATCGAATTGTGCTAGCTTTGGACGCAACTTTTCTAAACTTTCACCTTTAGCAAATTCGATAATATCCTCGCAAAATTTTTCATACGATACAAAAGTATCTTTAATGATGGCCTCATACTCTACAAATTTTTCATTTTGTTTTTTAAACTGGTTAAATTTGTCACGCAGTTTGTTTTCAGCGCTAGTACTCAGCCCACTTTTATAAGCATCTCGCTTAATAAACTTTGCTCCGCTATCTAACAATTTGAACGTTTTCCCTTTATACAATTCAGTTAGCAATTTATGATTTACTGTACGAATATTAGGTAGACCAAATTCTGCCCATAAATTTCTTAAAACATAGTCAACAATTTCTTCTACCTGATACAAATTTAGTTCTACAGCTCTATCCGCAATATAGCTCACTTTTAATAAATCTAATGGCACATGTTTAAAAATTCCCGTGAACAGGTGATTCATGATTGCAATAGCACGTTGATTATCCATGTCTAAAGTGCCGAAAAACTCTGCGAATTTCCTTTCATATTCGATATTCATATCGGCTGGTGTAATTGAATAGAAGTCCGCTAAGCCTCCTTTATCTTGTATACTCTCTGTAGATAATAAAATGACAGATTTTTTTAGCTCTCCAAATTCGTTACGTAGCTTTGTAAAGCGTTGATCAATGCTAACAAACCCTAAACGATGCATTTCTTCCATTTCTGTTGGATATTCATCTTTCCAAGCCTTATATTTTTCTTCAGAAAGCTTCACCTCTAAATCATCAAAACGAGAAGTCAAATATTTTGCTACTTCTAAATAAATCGTTGGATGATTAAAGTAATCTAGACGAAGAAATGTCGCTTCATCTAGATTACTAATCTTATTCTCAATTAATGTATTTAGCCTATTAATATACGCCTTCATTTCCTTCACCCTTTAAATGGATTTTCTACAATAGATGTAGCGTCTGATAAATTACGTAAGAAACCACAGTTTCGTAATAGTTCTAAGAAAATAAACTCATTTTCACTAAAATCGTTTAAATATGAAATGTTCCCAAAATGTTGCTCAGCTACTTTGGGACCAATCACAATATTAAAATGCTCATAGCACAACTGTAAAAATGTCGTGAATAATAAACGTTCACCAGGTCTAATTAATGATAAGACAAGAATTTTCACTAGATTTTCATTTAAAGACATTCGCATTCTACCACCTGTAGGAGGAATGACTAAGCCAATATCTTTACCTAGCTTACGAATTAATAAGCTAGTATCTTTAGCAGCATCTGGCAAGACATTCTTTTTCGTCTCTGTCATTTCTTCATTAAACACATGATAAATTGCTCTAAATACATTCTCTTCCAGCTGTTCATATCCTTGTATCGCCTTTTTACGAATAGAGCCTTGTGTATTTTCTGTTAAGTCAATTACCCATGATTGTTTATGCTTTAAGTTTAAAACCTTTGTAGAACGATAAGTCATCATACGAATGATTTGTATGGCTAACAAATTACCTACTAGTTCTACTTTTTCAAAAGCATCCAATTCGCTACATAATAAATTATTCAGTTCTTTGACAGTAAAATGAGCTACACTTTCATAGTCTTTCGGAATAACTTCCATCTTTTTAACTAAATAATGTAACTTTGCTTGATTATCTGGTGCATCTACAATCTCTTCCCATCCACCTTGAATATAGTTTGCTAGAGCACTTAATTGAGGAATAGACGTAATCATGTCTTTTAATTTTTCAGATAATTCATCTCGATAACAGGTATCTAATTGACTGAGCCCTTGCAACACATGTAAGTAATACACTTCTCCGCCTCGAGCCATAAACATATGTTTAGAAAAATTAAATTCTTGATCAATTTTAAAAAAACTATCCTCTTTTGATAAATTTTCTGTTCGTGTTTTCTTATTTCCAATAGATTCAGTAAAAATAATTTCTGGTGCTAATGGTAATAGAGATTGGGCAAACCATGAACGTTTACCGATAATTGCGTTGTAACCATAAAATAAATCTTGTAATACATCTAAAGCGAATTCTTTATCATAATTTGAACCTTCTACATGAATCGTTTGCTTTAAATGTTCACGATGATGTTCTAATGCATAACGATCGATTTCGAAACGTTTCTCTTGGTCACTACGGTTAAAGAAAATAAAACGTTTTAATCCCATTTTTGGCGCTGGATAATAATGCAACTGCTTTGTCTCATCTTGAATTTCATTAAAATAAAATCCTTCAGATTTTATTTTTTCATATTCCTTCGCACCCTCACTTTTAGGTGATATAAATACTAACAAAAATTCTAATAAATACTCATATAACGTTTGGTCTTTATAAATCCGATGACCATAGATCTGAATTTGAGGATTCTGAGCTTCAATATCATACTCTTTATATTTTGGGAAAATCTCTAGCATTATCTTGTTTACCTCCTAGTCGAAAAATAATTTATTATTATCAGGATCTAACTCTATATCAATGATTTTAGGGCCTTGTAACGTTTGAATTAATAACTTAATTACTTCTTCACCATCTGTAAATTGATATTCTTTATATAATTGAGCCTTCAATTTATTTATCCCATGTGATAACACTGGATTCAGCTTTGTTGAAAGCGATCCATTCGCTACACGATAGAAATAATCCAATAATGGTAGCGGCAATAAATAACTTTGTGGTAAGCGATTGAACTTCATGTAAAGTTTATAAATTGGTTCATCAGAAATAGTATTTTCAATTTGCTCGGCCTCTACCATCAAGCTATCAAAATCAACTTTCCCTACTAAAAGATAGACATTTTGATTGTTGAGACCGCTTCGTTTTAACGGTAGATACAGTACACTATTAGAAGAAACATCGCTATTGTCTCCTATTATTAGTACTTGTAATGCTTTAAAAACAATTTCTTTTAATTGTCGCTTCGAGCGAACTCGCATGCCTTTTTTACGATACGATAAATACTTTGGGTAAATTGGAGAATATAAAACACCAAATAGATTGTCAGCTTGTTGTTCATCCATCTCAGAAAATAAAATTTCCATACGGCGCATTGCTTTACGAATTAAAAATGGTTTTTTTTCATAAAGTAGTTGTTCAGTATCTAGTAATTGACGTCTCATATAGTAATTCCATATATTTTTTGTAATTGTTCGTACTTCTTCAACTAATACTTCAAAATTTTCTTTTACAAATAGCTCATGATCAAATATAAGTTTCTTCTCATCTAGTTTCATCTTTTGAATTTCAGCTATGGATTTAATTTTCAAAGCATCTTTATTTTCAATAAATCCTACGAATCCAAAAAACAAATTACTAATATGATAATCAAATAAACTCTTTTGACGATTAATTACATTTAATTTATGACATTGTAAGTTTCCAGTAATTGAATATGAAAGATGAGACAAAATTTGACGAATTGTTAGCCTTTTATCGTTATCTGCTAACCAGCGATAATAATTCATAGCAAATCGCTTAAATTGATCTTGATGTTTTTTTAATGTCATATAATTATTATGTATTGGACAAGATGTACCTAACTCACATGTTTCAGAATCTTTCCAAAGGTCCTCATTTAATAAGTTATCAATTAATAATGGCACAATATCAGTATTGTCCAATAGAGCTAGATTAATCACTAAGACAGATAAATCCCCTACAATGCCTTCCTTAAAAGAATTTTCATCCATTAATTTAAGAATATCCATCTCAATTTCATTATCTTGATAAATACCTTTATAAAAAACTTTAAATGCTTCAATTAAAGGACCAGTATTCGAAACAATAATGCTAGAACCCGCATTTTTAATAATATCTAAACTTTTTTCAATACATTCTTTTTGTCTAACACTCACCAGTTCACTCATATCTTTCACGTAATATAATGAATTCCCATTCATTTCATTTTGAACAATCCCCTCTTCTTTTAGTTGTTCTCCTGCAGGAATTGCATCTATTTGACGTAAAATTTGATGCAATAAGCTTGTTTTCCCATCACCTGCATGGCCAGTTAGTACAATAAACGTAGGTTTTTCTTCAATTTTTTGTATTAAATAACTGCCAATCCTTCTCTCCACACGAATTTTTTCATAAAAAGGATTAGAAAACTGGGATTCTGCAATTGCATTGTCGTTAGAACTATTTGCATTGTTCATAGATTGTAAATATTTAATGTATTGTGTATGCATATTAACACCTCTATAAATTTTTTAACTAATGTTGTAGCATAATTTTCAAAGTTTGAATACTTACAGATACTATAAAATACTCATAAGTTTCAAATTGAAAATTTACCAAAAATATCAAATTATCATCCCGATAAATCTTTCGTTGATTTCATATTCAAATTTACAACTAAAATGGATTGATTAGCTCTTTTAACTCAATAATTAAATAAGACCACTAATATAAGCGGTCTATATGTCAAAAAATAATTTATGATAAAAGAACCGATGTATAAATATTGGCTAAAAGTTCATATTTTGTACGAATCAAGAACGAGAAATACTAGTTCATAAAGTGGAAGTTCAATATACCCCTTTTTTTATTAAAGTATCCTAATCAATGAAAATATATCCAATATTATATTACCATTGATAGACAGAGTATTTACTTCATTCTCACCGACAAATTTCGACATTTTTCTGATTATATAGATCTATATTCACAATTGTAGTAAATAATTGACACCTTTAGATATCTTGTTTGCCTACCTCATGGGATTAAGACTAAACCTATATATACATTTATTTGGATAAGTGGAGATTGTAAGGGAAAAAACAATACATTACAAATTCTTATGTCCGTTACCATAGTGATAATCAATGACGTAAAAGAAATTATTAAAAATAACAAATGACAGAATACATCTTATAAAAAAAGAACCATTATGCAACTAAACTAATGTGCATTAATGATTCTACATATTTATCCATATTTCAGTTGAAATAATTAATATGTTTAGCTTCTATAACAGGTGCCTGATTTATGAATGTATCTCCACTGTATTCAAACATTATCGACTCTCCTAAAAACTTTGTTACCTTTTTAAAGGCACTATCATAGTTTCCCTGCATAATTCCATGTATGTTAATGTAATCATTTTCTAAAGAATCAATAACCCCATCATAATAGACTAAAATATCATCCCCAATATAATAACCATCTCTCGCATATTTTGTAGCAATAACCATGAACGTTTTATTGCCCTTTTGTTGGATATTTGCAATAGTTCCCTCGAAAAAGAGCATTTCACCTTTGAATTTTTTACTATCTTTTTTCAACTCCAAATACCCTACTGTCTTGGATTGACTTACTTCATAAGAGGCTTTAACAATTTTTAAGGCTTGTTTAACCTCATCATATCTAGAGTAGCTTTTAGAGATATCATTATATAATTCAATCGCTTTTTCATACTCCATATTTTCTAAACTCTCATGTGCATCACGAAAAAGTATTTCATTTTCTAATTCTTTTTTACGTTTCTTTACTAAAGAATAATCCTCAAAATGTTTAGTAATTTGATCTAAGCTTTCAATTGCAGCTTCAAATTCACCTTGTTTCTCTAAAGTATCCGCTGTATTAAAATATTTTAAATTTTGAGCATTTTCTTCTGCATTATTTTTTTGCTCAAGAGCTTGACTTACTGCTTTTTCTTCGGAATCTTCGCCACATCCCCCAAGAATCCCCAAAGAAACACAACATAAAATAACTATTAATCTATTTTTTTTAATCATGAATTTCACCCCAATAAATTTTAAACGAGTCACTTTAAAGTGTTTTTTTGTATTCAATCATCACCAATTTTATATTATTGCTTATTAGTATATTCAAGAAGCTAATGCTCCAATTCCAACGATTACTGCTAGTAGAATGCCTATTATTATGAGTATCTTCTTCACAAATAGCCATTTGTCATAACGTAAATCAAACCATAAATCGCTAATAAAATCGATGGACCAAACACATGCTTTTCGAAGTAGCTTAAATGAAATCCAAAGAAGTGTAATTGGCCAGAACAGCCACATTAGCCAAAACTTAAAGTAGCTAAATGATATTGTAGGGCTTGATTGCGTCAAACTCTGCGTTGGCCTTCTTGTTTCTACGTAACTATTCTGATACTCTTCTTGATAGTTCCTTGAAACTGCTTTTGGATATTGTGGGTTTTGTCTATAATAATCATCATCCACGCCAATGTCTTGTGCTGTTATTTTTCCAGTTAAAAATAATTTAATTTGCGACTCACTGTATTCACAGGATTCGTATTCATCGAAATACTCTCGATAGATACAATAGTGTCTTTCATACTGTCTAGCATCTATTTCTATTCTCGCTCGATAATATTCTTTCGCATTTGTAATTCGATCTCCAAAAAATAAATCAGGTAAATATATGTACTGATAAGCATGTCTCATTTCATGTGCTAAAGTAGAAATAAGATAATATGCATCAACAATTTGTATTTCATGTAAGCTACTTGAATAAAAACCACTATGTCCCCCAGGTAATTTCGTACCGCGTGGATACACTACAACTGTAGGATATACTTTTAAATTCTCTGCGATAATTTCATAGTTTTCATAAAGTGTTTCTTTTGTAAATGGATCAACTGGTCCCAAAAATCGAATTCTTTCTTTTGCATATCCAGGTCTATTAATTCCATTCATATCATTATGCTTTAAATATCCATTACGTTGCTCAGAAAAAGCCAATTCAACTAGATTATTCTCAGCAGTATTTAGTTTTACTGGTGCCTTCACCGCGCTACGCTTTTTAGAAGGGCTTTTTTTTATTATCTTTTTTGTAAAATCATAACCACATTGTCTACACCTTTGTGAAAAAGGTCCACAATATTCAGAGCAACGGGGACAAGATTTCCCTTCATCCTGAATAAGTGTTTTCTTACAATTTTTACAAATTTTTGTCCCTAGACTATTACGACAGTTACATTTAGTACAAATCGGCATATTTTCCCCCTTATAATTTCCCTTAAGATTTAAAATACATTTTAGAACAATAAATAAAAATACCTAAATACATCTTCAGAATATAGAATCAGCCCCTAATGTTCAAGTATATTATAACAAATATATGAGTATAGTCTCACAAAGACTTTGTGAAGCATTTCATTTTAATAGAGAGATAATATTACCTAGTAACTAGAATGCTAAGATTCCCTAATATTTAATTATAAAAAATCAACCTATAAAGAAACTGAACAAATTTTATTTAATCTAATTATTTATTCCAATCAAGCTAAGCATTTGCATAAGGTATGTCCGCTAAATAAGCACCAAGTAAAATCAGGAAATACATAAAAAGAGGTCAGTAAAGATTATAAATCGGGTTTCCAGATTTATAAATGAAGTAATGGGAATAACTTTTGTGAAGGAGGAAATATTTTTATGCGGTATTGAAGCAGTCACAGTGATGTTCATAAAAATAAAAAAACTAATAAATCCTATATGTCTAGGTCTTTCAAACGAGCATTAGACTGAATAATAACGACTGTATTCAGAGAATTCACCTACTTTAACAGGAGTTCACTTAAGTTTTATTTAAGCTTCATTTGGATAAGCTGCTTTCCAAAACAAATAAAGGAATATAAAAAATTATAATTATATATTATCAACTTGCGTAAGCCATAACATCTATTCCAGATGTTATGGCTTTTGCTATTTATGTAACCATTAAGGAGGTATTTAAATGAAGGTATATAAATCACAACAAACAGAACAATTAGAACTACTAAATGGAGGCATCTACATGGGGAAGCAAGTAAAAGCAGTACCAGCAAAGCGTGTAAATATTGTACAAGTAAAGTTGGTAAGAGAAAAAACATTACTTTACAAAGATCGTATAATACGTTCGCCACGTTGCGCCTATGAACTGATTCGTGATTTCCTAGGTGATGTTGATCGTGAGCATTTTGTTGTTCTTTGCCTCGATACAAAGAACCAACCGACTTGCTTACAAGTAGTGCATATTGGAAGTCTTAACGCTAGTATAGTTCATCCTAGAGAGGTACTGAAGCCTGCTCTGCTTAGTAATGCCGCTTCAGCGATTGTAGCACATAACCACCCCAGCAATGTATCTGATCCAAGCCCTGAAGACATTGAGGTTACAAAGCGTTTAGTTCACGCTGGGGAAATCCTTGGAATAGATATACTTGATCATCTTATCCTCTGTACAGACACATTCCGTTCTTTAAAAGAATCTGGTTGTATGTAAACGAATAATTGAAAAAGGTAGTTAGCTAAAAAACTCTATATCTTGAAGTCTACAAATGATGTATTACATTTGATAGGAGGGGAAAATATGCTTAGGAAATTACTTATGTCAGTTGCCTTGGTGATAGTCAATGAAATAGCAAAAGAAATTATCCAAAATAGCGAACAATCCAAGTGATAAAAAAGAAATAGGAGTCATAAATGCACTTTAAAGCATTTATGACTCTTTGTACCTTTTGCTTTTTTATAACCTTTTTCCTTCTAGATAATCTTCAAAATCATTTCAGAGTTTGTAGGTTCATTATAAATTGTATGATTATTCAAAAAATATAACTACGCCTTTTTAGGTTTGCTATTTTTTCCTTCGTAAAAGCCTTTATATGCATAAGCGTATGCTTCATATAAATGCATTTCTATATCATCTTTGGAAGGTGAATATACTGGTAAACCTTCTTCTAAGATATTTTCAATTAATTCTTCAAATGGTTCTTCTTTTGAGAAAAGCCTATATATAGCAAAGTCTATAAGAATCTCTTTTGGTACATTTTCTAGTGGTTCTTGGAATATCGGGATATATCTTTCTTTAATAACGTTAACTAAAGTATTTTTACAGTGGTCAAAGATTTGATTAAAGGTAGTCCAAACTTCTTCATTTTCAAATAAAGTTTCGCTGTCATAATTATCAAGAAGTAATGTTTTTACACCAAGATTATTTAGCTTGGCAAGCAGCTTTACCTGCTTCCTCAAAAATTTTCTGCTTTCTATTAAACCTTTCATACTTATTCATATCATCGATACTATCTACTAAGAATGGCAGAAACTGCATATAACCTGATTCTTCTCTGAAGGTATTTACTACATTATAAATGTCATACAAATTAGTCGTTTCATTAAATAGGTATAAATTTAGAGACCTATTATACTGATCCACGACATTAGAACGATTAACTATTAAGGAATTAATAAATGCTTGAAAGCTTTTCTGTCCATTTATAAACAAATCCTTTTCATTTGGATAGTCACTTTTTGAACTCTTTAATGGTAAATACCTTGTCTTAACTATATTTATCTCATCAATAGTTAAATCTTTATGTGTGAACATTAAAGCAAAAGCATACCAAGGAAAAAGTATTTTAGGAACTTTTAAGTGGATAGTTTCACGATTCACATTTATTTCATTAATTAAATCCTCTGTATTTAAGAAATCGAAACTAAGGCTATATTCTTTAATTTGCTTTTCAAACGAATCAAAACTAAAGAATAACTCCTTCTCTATGTTGGGGTATTTTTTAGGTTCCCGTTTAAGTCTAAAATGGTCTATCAGATTGTTTAATGCATCATTTAATACTGACATTTTTACATCAGCAATAAAGTTGTCAACTAGACTTATGTATTCATGTTCTTCAATGTCATCATTTTCCTTGATAAAAGGATATTTTTCATAGTTCTGACAATCTAAAAGCAAATAAAAAAAATTTTGTATACCGTCATTAACAATTTCTAATTCAAATCCACTACTGTTAAGTTTCCATTCAAATAATGGAAACTTAATACTATCTTCCTCAAAACTCCTTATTGCAGATATGGTATTAGTTAAAACTCTATTTATTACTGATTGAGTGTAATCCAAATTTGCTATTCTCCTTTTCTGTTCATCATGTTCAATGTAATTTAATAACTTTTGTTTTACCTAACTTTATATTACCAAGATTAAATCAATAAAAACTAGATATTTTGTATTCCAACTTCATTTATATACTAATAAATTAAATTATTTACATAATTTACATTGAACACTAATAACATAAAACAAGCGAGATTACAATACATCTAGACTGCAAAATGCAAATTTATTTCTGTAGTCTAGGTGGCTATATTGATTTTCAGTATATGAATAAGATTTATATATACTATAAAAGGAGGTTTTCAAATATGAAAAATTCAAAAGTTATAAAAAATTTCAAATCGCTAATCGAACAGAGCCAAAAAAATTTAGGTAACAGTTTCTATTTGGAAATTACAGATGAAAGTGTGGAAATATGCGGCATTACTGATAAACCAGTAATACTTGACAAAGCAATTTTATTTATGAGAATAAATAATCAAACTTTTATCAAGGGTTTCTTTGATAAAGAAAAATACGAATTTTCTTCAATAAGAGATTTACCAGCCTCTTCAGATATTGTAATTGGAGTAGATTATCGTGATATGAATGACAATTTAATATACCTTAATCTCACGAATAACTGTTTTTTTCCAATTTCAGCCTCAGATTTAAGTGAAGAAGATACTTTTTATCTCTATTGGGAATACCAAAACAGTTCATGTATAACAAGCTTTGAATATGATCCTTTAGAAGATACAGTTATATTAGAAACTGTTTCCATGCATAAAAAGTCTTTGCGAAAAATTCTAAGAGCGTTTGTTCGCAATCTACTTTCAGTGCATAAAAGCTATAACATTAATTCATCTTTTTTTACCGAGAATTTGATAATTGAGGATTCTATCGTTAAATCAGATGATGAGGAGGTATACTTGAGTGAAGAATGACAATAAGAGAGAAAAATCTTATAGAAAACTTATTGAGTCAATTACACTACCTGGATATCTGTCTGATTCTGATTTGCATATTGTGAAACAAAGTTCTCAAGAATTAAGCATTAAACAGATATCACCCTTGCAAAAGTTCAAAAATCCGAAATTTTCTGTACGCATTTCAGAGCCTACAGCGAGATTTAATGAAAATAATAATCTACCAGGATATTTGACTAATTCGGATTTTCATAATGTGAAGCAAAATTCTCAAGAAATAAGCTTTGAACAGATATCACCCTTACGAGAGTGCGAAAATTTAATATCTTCTGTACGGATTTTAGAACCTACAGCGAGAATTAACGAAAATAATCTACCAGGATATCTGTCTGATTCAGATTTGAATAATGTGAAGCAAAGTTCTCAAAAAATTGGCTATGAAAAGATTATTCCTTCGCAAAAAAAGGATGTGCAAGGCACTCAGGATCCTTTGTATGATAAAAAAACAAATAGCCAAATAATTCATAATCACACATTAGCTGAATTACTAATTGATACACATAAGTTTGCAGTTATAGAAGGAAATTTATACTACTGGAATCAAACGTTAGGGTATTTTGTGGGTCTTACAGGTGAAAATGCAGATATATTTATCCGACAAAACATACCAGATAAATATAAAAGTCGAATTTCGTTTAACAGTTGTCAGGAGATACTCCGGTGGATAATGGCTAAAGATGAAATGAAGAGCTATTGGTACCACGAAAGTCATTTGTAGCATTTTCTAATTGTATTATTAACATAAAAGATTTTTCAGCTCATTCACATGATCCTGATTATTTCTTTACATCTGTATTAAATGCAGAATATCCGCTAAGAAGTATACCTAAAGGACCTGTATTAGAAAGCTTTATTAGTCAAATTACTGGTGGAGACCAAAGGCTATATATGAGATTACAAGAGCTTTTTGGTTATGTAATTTCTGAGATAAGAGATGTCAAGGTTATTCCTTATCTTGTTGGAGTAAAGGATTCAGGTAAATCCATTATTCTAAGACTTCTAGAGCACTTAGTTGGTCCAAATTTCTTTACTAATCTTAGTTTTAGTGAACTTAATCAACAAAGCTTTTTATGCCAACTTTTTGAAAAAAAGTTAAATACATGTGGAGAAACATCTGAAATAGCCCTTAATCGTTTAGATAATTTCAAAAAATTATCTGGTGGTGACTATGTTATGGCTCGCTACTTATACGGACAAGCTTTTAAATTTATTAACAAAGCGGCTCTTATATTTGCGGGAAACCATTTACCTACAATAAAAGGTATTGATAAATCAAATGCTTTTAGTGAAAGACTTGTAATTTTTCCATTTAATCATCAAGTACCAAAAGAAGAGCAGGATATTCATCTATTTGACAAGCTAATGAAAGAAACCTCATATATTGCTCATTGGGCGTTAATTGGCTTACAACGTTGGATTGATAATAATTATCAGTTCACTACATGCGAGCAAATTGAAAAGATGGCTAGGGAATATTCTGAGCAAACTAATTCAATTGATAGTTTTATAAAATCATGCTGTTATATGAATCCTGATTCAAAAACACATAATGACGTTTTAGAAACTGCATATAAAAAATATTGTCGCAGCTACGGTATGATTGAAGAAAGCTCTAGAATGTTTCATAAGAATATGAAAACAATAACCAATTTAACCTATTCTCGTTTTAGACTAAAAAACGAAAATAAGTATGGATATATTGGTATAGGGCTAAAAGATACAACTTACGAAGTGTAAAGTATTAAACTCTTCATAAATATATGTAAAAAACCTAGTAAACGAATAAATTAAATAGTAAATAAAAAAGATTTTTTGCTACAAACAAGGTACAACAAATATTTCTAATACACTTTAAGGAGACAATATTATGTTAAAAGAAAAAGAATTTGAAGAAAAACTTAAACAAGTTATTGTATCAGAAACTAAAAATTTATTAGAAAAATACCCAAAGCCCTTTACATTACGAGAATGGTTTAGTCTAACAGACGGAGCAAAGTACACTGGTGTATCTTATAACACCTTTATAAAGTTTAGAACTTTAGGGTTAAAAGTATGCGAAATTGAAGGCATCAAACGCGTATCAAAAAAAGAAATCGACCGCTTCCTAGAAGAACACAGCTTTTAAATACTACGAGAGGATTTTTCCCCAGTTAAATTATATATTATAACTGTGAGGAGTAATCCTCTCTTTATATCTTGCCCCCGCAACGATATTAGGAGGATCACTATGACTAAAAATAATTCTTCACCCATCAAAAGTTACCAAAACAAAGATGGTAAAACGTTATATAAATTCCAAGTTTATTTAGGTGTAGACGAGCTTACAGGTAAAGCTCACAGTACTACCCGTAGAGGTTATAAAACGAAAAAAGAAGCTGAGCTTGCTTTAGCACGTATCAAACTTCAAGTCTCCGAAGGCACATACAAACAAAAAAGCACAGAGACATATCAGGAAGTATACGATCTTTGGATCACTCAATACGAAAAAACTGTTGAAGAGAGTACCTTTGTTAAAACAGTCGGCTACTTTAAAAATCATATCTTACCTTCTATGGGCAGCTATCGTATCGAGAAAATTACGATTGCTATTTGTCAAAAACATTACAATGAATGGGCATCAAAGGTTAAAAAGGCTCGTACGATTAAGTCTTATGCTAAAAAGGTATTAGATTTCGCTATTGTGCACGGCTTTATTCAAACGAATCCCTTCACTCATGTTGAGACAAAAGTTAAGAAGGCTTTTACAGAGAGTACTGAAGATGAAAATGAAAACTTTTATACAAAGGAAGAGTTAATTTCATTTTTAGAGAAAGCAAAAGATCACCTTAACTATAAAGCATATACGCTATTCCGTTTGATTGCTTATACAGGTATGCGTAAAAGCGAGGCCTTAGCTTTAACATGGAATGATGTTAACTTTGTAGAAAATGAGATAACTATTAATAAAGCTATCGGACGTGGTAAACAAACACAGCTTTATTTGAAGACTACTAAGACTGGTAAACCTCGTACGATCAAATTAGATGAAACAACTTTATCAATCTTGAAAGAATGGAATAAGCTTCAAAAGCAGCAATATATTCAGTTAGGCATCAATACGCTGAAAAAAAATCAATTGATGTTTAGTAATACCAAAAACGATTTTATTCAGCCTGGTCAAGTTCAAAAGTGGATGTATAGTGTCCAAAACAAATACACTTTGAAAAAGGTGTCACCACATGGTTTACGTCATACGCACTGCTCACTTTTATTCGAAGCTGGAGCGAGCATTAAAGAAGTTCAAGATCGACTTGGTCATTCTGACGTAAAAACTACTTTAGACATTTATACACATGTCACGAAAAAGGCGAAAGAAGGCGCTATACAGAAATTTGTTAGCTATTTAGAAGGTTAAGCTTTTGACTTAGTTTTGACTAGAAATTGACTAGATTTGAATGAAAACAGGTGAAATTGGATGAAATTAAAAAAGTGCCAAAACCCTGTATTATCAAGGATTTTGACACTCATTGAAATCGTTTGATTCCTTAAAATGGAGACGGCGGGAGTCGAACCCGCGTCCAAAGACTCCAATACTTCAGCTTCTACGCGTGTAGTTTGTCCATTTGCGTTTTGCGTAGCATTATGCCGACAAACAGGCGTACTGTACGCTAACCTGGAAATCTCTTGCCGGTGACTCAGGTGGCACCATCGACCGTATCCCACTAAAGTTGGGCCCTACGTACTCTACATGGGCGATAGAGAGGCAGAGCGCTTAAGAGCTTACGCTGCGAAAGCTAAGTTTTGTTGTTTGCCAGTTATTATATAACTTCCGTTGATGACGGAGCCGAGACCTCCGACGCGCGACCAAAGCTTGAACCATCCCTGTCGAATCCGTAACGTCCCCTTGAATATGATGCGAGGCTTGTGGCGTCGATCAAACAAAGAGCTAGAATTACTTCTAGTACGGTTGAAGAGTAGTACTACGCTTCAATACATCTGGCATTAACAATTCATATTATAAAACAAACCAAGCTTTACTTCAAGTATAGTGCCTTATTTACAGATTGATAGGTCCCCTTTCAATGCCAAAAAAGCATAGCAAATGAAAAACACCTTTTGAAAATTATTAATCAAAAGGTGTTTTTAGGTTATCGTATATCCACACGAATTGGTTCATCGAAGTAAACATATTTTAACTCTGTTTGACCGTAAAGGATAAACGAATCTAATTGAATCCCCTTATCGAATGTGATTGTTGTATACTGTTTTTCTTTATCTTTTCGGACACGGGCTGTATCCCATACTGGTTTATTATTCACTGTAATATGCCAGTCGTTAATCGTCATTGCCTTTGCGTCTGACGAAATTTCAAGACGTTGGTTGGGTAAGAGCTTTACTTCATATACTGTATCTTTATAAGTAAAGGAGTACGGTAATTGGTCCAAAGTTAGCGGATGTCGGACATTCGTCGGCAACTCAAGCTTGGCACCAGTAACAGCTATATAGCCGCCTTCTTTTACACTTGGATAGGCACTAATTGTTTCCGTATGAGCGTAACGATCATTTTGAATATTGACGTTATCTTCAGGCATCGAGCGTTGTAATTTTTGTCCATCAGCGTCAATAACGTCATATAATATTTGTGCATTATAACCTGCATAAGCTTCTTTTTCTGCTAGCGGTAAATCAGCTGTAAACTTTTCTACTTGTTGCTCTACAAATGTTGCCATGTCCTCCGTAAATTTCGTTTCAAATTTGAAGAGAGAGTTCTGTGGTCCATGTTGCGCACGGATAAAGTTTACGTCAACGCCGTCTTTTTCAAACGCAGAACGTAGTGTGACAGTCTCTGTTTGAGCTAACAATTCCTTGCGATCAATCGGTACTTCAAACGTCCACTGACCATCTACGTCATAAATGTGTTGATAGTTAAAAAGAAGTTTAAATTCATCATGTGTCACATTAAATAATGGGAACTCAAATTTAATCTCATTCATTGATTGGTCTGCAGTATAACTAGCAATTTCACTTTTCCCGCTTGGTAGTACGAGTGCTACATCCCCCACGGTTGCTTCATTGAAGAAATTTTCATCACCATTGTAGCCAGATGTAGCTAGAGTCACTGTAATGTAAGCGTCTGTGAGCTTAACGTCTTTTACTTTTATCGTAATGGGTGTAGAACTAGTTGTTGGCTCCTGCTGCATAGTCGAGAATACTAGAAATAATAATGCCGCTGTGACGAATGCGACTGCTACAAAAGTTGCTCGCCAGTCTCGCTTTTTTGTAAGTGAAGTCTTTTTCTTTGGTAATTGATTCATCACTTGATTTGTAAATGAATCGTCAACATGTACTGGAGGAAACAGGGAGCTTATTAGCTGTTCGGTTGCAAGTTGTTCATCCAATAATGCAGAGCAGGTTGCGCATGATTGAATATGCTTGTCTATTTGCATCATTTTGTTATCTTCTATTCGTCCATCGATAAAATCGTGCATTTCTTCAGTTGATAAGCAGTTCATTATTAATCTCTCCCTTCAACATAGCGTTTCTTAGCCGTTTCTTTGTTCTATGCAGTCGGTTTCGTACTTCGGATATTGGAATATTAAGTGTCTCAGCGATTTCTTCGTAAGAGCAATTACTGGCATACTTGAGGACGAAAACTTGGTACGTTTTGTGTTCCAATGTTGCAAGCCATTGCTGAAGTAACGCGTTCTGTTCTTTTTTGATTATTAATACTTCAGGTGTTTCTAATGAGGGTGTTTCCTCAAGTGGTGTTGCATCTTCCTTATGCTTTCTTTTAAAATCAATCAGTTGATTAATCGCGATACGAAAAAGCCAAGCCTTAAAAGAGCCACCTTTAAAATGAAGTAAGTTATCATAGCATTTGATAAATGACTCTTGTGCAATATCTTTCGCCAATTCCTCGTCGTTCGTTTGATATGTTAAATAGCTGACAAGTGGTTGCTTATATGTATCAACAATGATGCGAAAAGCTTGTTCATCCCCGGCAATGATTTTTTGTATCAGCTGCATATCAATGAGACCCACCTCCTTACTTTAACAACGTAAAAACTTTTAAAAAATCTCAAGTAAATGGAAAATTTTTTTGTTCTTTAGGTGGGATTCTTTTGTTCCGCGGGTAAATCACATCTCTTCGCGGGTATTTCTCTTTGTTCCGCGGGTAAACAATCTTACTTCGCGGGTATTCTCCCTCGTTTCGCGGATAAACCTCCTCTCTTCGGGGTATTTTCCTTTATTCCGCGGGTAAATCACATCTCTTCGCGGGTATTTCTCTTTATTCCGCGGGTAAACAATCTTACTTCGCAGGTATTCTCCCTCGTTTCGCGGATAAACCTCCTCTCTTCGGGATATTTTCCTTTATTCCACGGGTAAATCACATCTCTTCGCGGGTATTTCTCTTTATTCCGCGGGTAAACCCCCTCTTTTCGCGGGTATTCTCCCTTATTCCGCGGGTAAATCATCTCTCTTCGCGGGTATTCTCCATCACTCCGCGGGTAAACCTCCTCACCCTCTCAAATACCCGCAAGCATCATTGAAAAAAGCTCACCACAACAAGTGGTGAGCCTTCCTCGTAATCTACTAGTATTGATTTTTTGCTTTGAAGGTGCGTTCCATTTCGCGTTTTGCTTCTTTTTTGCGCATGTCGTCGCGTTTGTCGTAGTCTTTTTTCCCTTTGCCGACGCCGATTAGCAGTTTGGCGTAGCCGTCTTTAATGTACATTTTTAAAGGGATAATGGTGTAACCGTCGCGTTTGACTGCGCCGACTAGTTCGCCGATTTGCTTTTTATGTAGGAGCAATTTACGGGCGCGTAATGGGTCATGGTTGAAACGGTTCCCTTGGTCGAATGGGCTAACGTGCATGTTGCTAATCCATGCTTCGCCGTTTGCAATTCGAACGTATGAGTCGCGCAATTGGACTTTACCTGCACGAATAGCTTTAATTTCTGTGCCTGTTAGTACCATGCCCGCTTCAATTGTGTCTTCAATAAAGTAGTCATGTCCCGCTTTTTTGTTTTGTGCTAATACTTTCCCAGTACCTTTTGCCATTTAGTTCACCCTCTATTCAAAGGTTGAGCAGGGCTTAGCCTGCTCACGCTGGATTTTTTCATTATTTACGTTTTGTTTTTTTCTTTTTGCCTTTTTTGGCGATGCCTTCGTAGAACTTTTGTTTTTGTTTTACGCCTTTTTTCGGGCCAGGGCTTGAGCTATCTTTGCGTCGGCCACGTGGATCGCGATCGCTGCTGTCACCGCGTTCTCTGCGTTTTGATGAGTCGCCACGGCTTTGTTTCTCCTCGTCACGGCGACCTCTGCCACCGCCTGAACGATTGCTACGGCTACTGCGCCCATCTTTGTTGTCGCTATAGTTTTTACGTGCATGAATAACAGTAGGAGCTGCTTTTCTTGTTCTTCCATAAGAAGTTACCATTCCTACGATTTCAAAGTCAATTGATGACTCCTCGATAATGACGTTTGCAACACGTACTTTGACTTCATCACCGATGCGGAATTGGCGGTTTGTACGTTCACCAATCATCATCATTTGGCGATCATCGAAGCGATAGTAATCGTCGGTCATGTTGCTAATATGCACAAGTCCTTCAATCGTGTTTGGTAGCTCGATAAAGATACCGAAGTTTGTAACAGAAGACACAATACCTTCGAATTCTTCACCGATTTTATCAGACATATATTGTGCTTTTTTCAGCGAGTCTGTATCGCGTTCTGCATCAACTGCACGACGTTCGCGTTCAGATGTGTGGTCGGCAATTTCATCCATTGCCATTGACCACTGTGCAATCGTTTCTTTCGATGTGTCCTTATTAATTAAGTACGTGCGAATTAAACGGTGGACAACTAAGTCAGGATAACGACGAATTGGTGATGTGAAATGGGTATAGAAATCTGTCGATAAACCGAAGTGACCAATGCTTTCTGGATAGTACTTCGCTTGTTGCATCGAGCGTAGTAACATCGTCGAAATAACTGGCTCCTCTGGCATGCCTTCAATGGCTGTTAACACATCTTGCAATGCTTTTGGATGCACCGTATTGCCTGTACCTTTAATTAAAATACCGAAGTTTGTGACGAATTCAAAGAAGCGTTGTAGTTTTTCTGGCTTTGGATCTTCGTGAATACGGTATAGGAACGGTACATTCATCCAGTGGAAATGTTCTGCCACTGTTTCGTTGGCAGCTAGCATGAAATCTTCAATTAACTTCTCTGCAACTGTTCGTTCACGTAGTTCAATATCGACTGGCCAGCCATCTTCATCGACGATTACTTTCGACTCTTTAAAGTCAAAGTCAATAGCACCACGTAGTTCACGTTTGCGACGTAAGATTTTCGATAGCTCTGCCATGTTTTTAAACATCGGTACAAGTGGCTCATAGCGAGCAATTAATGCTTCATCTTGTTCTTCTAGAATTTTATAAACATCTTTGTACGTCATACGCTCTGTCGTATTAATGACACTTTGGAAAATTTCATGCGCAATCACATTCCCATTGCCATCAATAATCATTTCACATGATAGCGTTAGTCGGTCTACTTGTGGATTTAATGAACAAATACCATTTGACAGTCGATGTGGAATCATTGGGATAACGCGGTCTGTTAAATAGACACTTGTCGCTCGGTCATATGCTTCAATATCAATTACAGAGCCTTGTGTTACATAGTAGCTGACATCTGCAATATGTACGCCAAGCTTGTAAGTACCGTCTACATTTTTTGTCACTGTTACCGCATCATCTAAATCTTTGGCATCTGCACCATCGATTGTAACGATGGTTTCATGGCGTAAATCGCGACGACCTTCTAAATCGGCTGGTGAAATTTCATCTGGCACACGTTGTGCAGCAGCGATGACTTCTTCTGGAAACTCTGGTGGAATGTCATGTTTATACAGAATCGATAAAATATCGACACCTGGGTCATTTTTATGCCCTAAAATTTTTGTAATATAACCTGTTGCTGATTTTAAATCTTCTGGCCATGTGGCAATTTCCACGACAACTTTGTGACCATCAACCGCACCTAATGTATCGCCTTTTGCGATAAAGATGTCCATTGGTAGTTTTTTATCGTCCAATACGACGAAGCCAAAGCCTCTATTTGCTTGGAATGTGCCTACAAATGTTGTTTGTCCGCGTTCCACAACCTTTGTCACAGTGCCTTCACGGCGATCGCCAAAGGATTCCTTTAATACGCGAATTAGGACCGTGTCGCCATTGATGGCACCATTTACTTCGTGCGGTGGAATGAAAACATCATCCATCCCTTCAATATCCGGTGTCACAAAGCCAAATCCTTTTGCATGACCGATAAATTTACCACGGAGTAAATTCATGCGCTCCGGTAAGCCATAGCGATTGGAGCGTGAGCGAACAACTAAGCCTTGCCCTTCCATTCGCACAAGTGTTTTGACAAGCTCCTTAAATTCTTCTGCATCTTCAAAGCCGAATACGTCTTCAATTTCTCCAACGGTTAACGGTTTATATTCTTCTTCACCGAAAAAATCGAGTAAACGACTTTGTAGTGAATCTTTTTTGTCTGTCATACTATTCCCTCCCTCATATAAAAATCCTTATTCATTTTTAGTGTGCCCAATTTAGCCCTTCTAAAAAACGATAAATATCTTCATGTAGTTGATCTTTTTCTTGATCTAATGTAATGACATGTTTTGAGTTTTCATACCACTTGATATACTTTTCTAGTGACTCAGTTTGATTATATATAATGTTGGCAGATTCTGTCTCTATAACCTCATCATTTGTCGCTTGTACGACAAATATAGGGGCATAAATCATATCAATTTCTTTTCGAGTCTGCGCAATAAACTCACGAAGTTCTTGTAATGATGGCATCCCTTTGTCAGCAATTAACGCCACTTCTGCATCAATTTCCGCTTCAGTTTTACCTTCAAATTTTTTATAGTCTTTTGCATATTTTAAGACGCCTTCGAACATTACATCTGTTGTTCGCATGGTCATTGGTGCACACATTGTCACGATACCTTGTACAGGATTGTTGAGCGCTACATTTAAAGCCATCACACCGCCAAGTGATAAGCCTGCCACCGCAATTTCTTGATAGCCAGCATCTTGTAATTGTTGGTAGGCCGCTTTGACATCTTGCCACCAATCAGCTGGACCTGTTGTGATGAGTTCTTCAGGTTGCACACCGTGGCCTTTATAATGCGGCGCTAATGTAGTATACCCTTTTTTCTCTAAAAATCTACCAAGCATACGCACATCTGCCGAGCTACCTGTAAAGCCGTGTAATAATAACACGGCACGAGGGCCTGCTTGAAAGAAAAATGGCTGTGATAATGATTTATTCATTTGCAAGTTCTCCTTCACTGTAAAACATCTACACTCTATTATAGCCATATCCATGATACATTGGCTTATTTTAGTGCATATTTAGTATAATTCATACCTATTTAACTTCGTTTGTCTATGTACATAATATCAACATTACGCTTTGAACTAAAAGATAAAAGAAAACGCCCAACCATTCGAGGTTAGGCGGCATATCTTCAACTATTATAGTTTTGCAATCGCAACTGCTAAAATAAAGAATAAAATAGATAATACAATTGTTGTACGGTGAAGAATTAAATCCATACCACGTGCTTTTTGCTTGCCGAATAGTTGTTCAGCTCCACCCGAGATGGCACCTGACAAGCCTGCACTTTTACTAGATTGTAATAAGACTACGACAATCAATGCTAATGATACGATAATTAAAGCTACTAATACTGCTGTATGCATACACTGCACCTCCCGAACTTTGAAACATCACAACATACTATATTATAACAAATAAAGGTTCTCATGACAAACACAGAATATAGGGTGACAGGCACCGAAACAATTCTGTAAACTCCTGCGAGAACGCACGTCAGTGAAAGTCACACAATTTTAGCACTCGCCTAAAAAAAAATTGCCTCTAAAAGCACATTCATGCTTTCGAGGCAATTTTCATTTTCATAAAGGAACGGCTAGTACTAGCGCTTCATCTTATTTTAAGTTATAGAAAGAGTTTAAACCAAGGTATTCTGATGTTGCACCAAGTTGATCTTCGATGCGAAGAAGTTGGTTGTATTTCGCAACACGGTCTGTACGAGATGGCGCACCTGTTTTGATTTGACCAGCATTTGTCGCAACTGCGATATCAGCGATTGTCGCATCTTCAGATTCACCAGAACGGTGAGAGATAACAGCTGTGTAACCAGCGCGTTTCGCCATTTCGATTGCTTCGAATGTTTCTGTTAATGTACCGATTTGGTTTACTTTGATTAAAATTGAGTTACCAACGCCTTGCTCAATACCAGCAGCTAATTTTTTCGTATTTGTTACGAATAAATCGTCTCCTACTAATTGAACGCGAGCGCCAATGCGATCTGTTAATAATTTATGACCAGCCCAGTCGTTTTCATCTAAGCCGTCTTCGATTGAGATGATTGGGTATTTAGCCGTTAACTGTTCATACCAGTCCACCATTTCTTCAGATGTTTTGACAACACCTTCACCATCTAAATGGTATTTGCCGTCTTCTTTATTAAATAATTCAGAAGAAGCAACGTCCATTGCTAATTTCACTTCTTCACCAGCTTTGTAGCCAGCTTTTTCGATAGCTTCAAGGATTACAGTGATTGCTTCTTCGTTCGAACCAAGGTTCGGTGCGAAACCACCTTCATCACCTACAGCTGTGTTGTAGCCTTTGTCTTTTAATACTGCTTTTAAGCTGTGGAAAATTTCAGCACCCATACGTAATGCATGACGGAAGTTTTCTGCGCCTACTGGCATTACCATGAATTCTTGGATGTCTACGTTGTTATCCGCATGAGCACCACCATTTAAGATGTTCATCATTGGTACTGGTAATTGTTTTGAGTTGAAACCGCCAAGATATTGATAAAGAGGTACATCTAAATAATCTGCTGCAGCATGTGCAACTGCCATTGATACACCTAGGATTGCGTTCGCACCTAGTTTACCTTTGTTTTCTGTGCCATCTAGCTCGATTAAAGCTTTGTCAATTACTACTTGGTCAAGAACTGAGAAATTACCTTCTAATTCTTGTGCAATAATTGTGTTGACATTTTCGACAGCTTTTAATACACCTTTGCCTAGGTAACGTGATTTGTCACCATCGCGTAATTCTACCGCTTCGTATTCACCTGTAGAGGCACCTGATGGCACGATTGCGCGACCGAAAGCACCTGATTCTGTAAATACTTCAACTTCTACTGTTGGGTTCCCACGTGAGTCTAAAACTTCGCGCGCATAAACTTGTGTAATAAATGGCATAACTAATTCTCCTCTTTTTCGATTAATGATTTCCCTGTCATTTCAATAGGTTGTGACACCTCTAATAATTCTAACATGGTTGGCGCCAAATCGGCTAAAATGCCACCATTTCTTAACATTAAATTTGGTTTTGTCACAATTACTGGAACAGGATTTGTTGTATGAGCTGTCATCGGTTCCCCTTCTAACGTAACAACCTCGTCAGAGTTACCGTGGTCAGCTGTAATAATAGCTGCACCGCCTTTTGCCAGCAGAGCATCTACTACTTTCCCAAGACATTCATCCACTGCTTCAATTGCTTTAATTGTTGGCTCTAACATGCCACTATGTCCCACCATATCGGGGTTGGCAAAGTTAAGAAGGATGCCATCAAATTTATCGGCTGCAATCTCTGCAAGCAATGCTTCTGTTACTTCATATGCACTCATTTCAGGTTTTAAATCGTATGTTGCGACCTTTGGAGAAGCAATTAAAATACGTTCTTCACCAGCGAATTTCTCCTCACGACCACCACTCATAAAGAATGTAACATGTGGATACTTTTCTGTTTCTGCAATACGAAGCTGTGTTTTCCCATTAGAGGCTAACACTTCACCAATCGTATTTTTTAAGTTGTCATTTTCATAAGCAACTTGCGCATTCACTTCATCACTATAATGAGTGAACGATACGAATTTTACATTTTGCGGGTGTTTTGCTGACAGCGCAAAACCGTCAAATGTTGGATTTGTAAATACTTTTGATAATTGAATCGCACGGTCAGGTCGGAAATTAAAGAAAATAACCGCGTCATTATCTGCAATTGTCGCAACTGCTTCACCATGTTCTTGCACACTAAATGGAATAACAAATTCATCGGTTACTTCACGCTCATAGGACTCCTTCACACCAGCAATTGCACTGTCCGCTGTTTGTCCTACACCATCCACCAGCACATTGTACGTCAATGCTACACGATCCCAACGCTTGTCGCGGTCCATCGCATAATAGCGACCATGAATTGAAGCGAATTTACCAATGCCAATAGAAGCCATTTGTTTTTCAGTTTCTTCAATATAGTTGATTGCTGTCGTTGGACCTACATCACGACCATCTAAAAATGCATGTACAAATACTTCATCTACGCCTTGTTCCTTCGCTAGCTTTAACAGTGCAAACATATGCTCATAATGGCTGTGAACGCCACCATCTGATAGTAAACCCATTACATGTAGCTTCGACCTATGTGCTTTTACATGCGCTACAGCATCTAAAAATGCTTGGTTTTTAAAGAAGTCTCCTTCACGAATCGACTTATTTAAACGTGTTAAGCTTTGATAGACGATACGACCGGCACCAATATTTAAGTGCCCTACTTCAGAGTTCCCCATTTGACCGTCTGGCAACCCTACTGCTTCACCTGCTGCTGTTAATGTTGCATGTGGAAATTGATTCCAAAAACGATCGAAGTTTGGTTTCTTTGCTTGCGCAACTGCATTTCCGAATGTTTCATCACGAAATGCAAAACCATCTAAAATAATTAATGCTACTGGCTTTTTAGGCATTTGCTGCCGCCTCCAATAATTTTAAATATGATTCGGCTTGTAAGCTCGCACCACCGACTAACGCACCATCGATATGCTCTTTTGATAACAGTTCTTCAATATTATCAGGCTTTACGCTACCGCCGTATTGAATACGAACAGTCTGTGCTGTTGCGGTATCGTATAATTTTTCAACAACTGCACGAATAGCACCACATACTTGGTTGGCATCTTCTGCCGTTGCTGTTTTACCTGTGCCGATTGCCCAGATAGGCTCATAGGCAAGTACCATATGCTCCACATCCTGTGAGGCAAAACCGGCAAGGGCTGCTGTAATTTGACCAGCTACCTTTTGCTCTGTCGTGCCAGCCTCACGTTCTTGCAATGTTTCACCACAGCAAATAATTGGCACGATATTATGTGAAAGTGCTGCAGCCACCTTTTTGTTAATGGCTTCATCTGTTTCGTTATAATACTGACGTCGTTCAGAGTGACCTAAGATGACATAGTCCACAGCAACGCTCGCAAGCTGCGACGGGCTAATTTCGCCGGTAAACGCCCCTTCATTTTCGTAATGCATTGTTTGTGCGCCAATTGCTAATTCAGTTTCACTAGCAATTTGCACAAGCGTTGGTAGGAATAGTGCCGGTGCGCAAATAACTGCATCTACGTTGTCATTTGAAGGTAGTTTATCCTGCACAGCTTCGACAAACTGTATTGCCTCTTCAAATGTTTTATACATCTTCCAGTTACCTGCAATAATTGGTTTACGCATCGTTTATGCCTCCTATCTATTATGTTTGCTAAAAAGTTTACTTAATAAACGCTATTATTTATCGTTTAATGCCACAATGCCAGGAAGCTCTTTGCCTTCCATTAATTCAAGTGAAGCACCGCCACCTGTCGAAATGTGATCCATCTTATCAGCTACTTCGAATTTTTCTACTGCTGCTGCAGAATCTCCGCCACCGATTACCGTGTAACCAGCAGTTGTTGCCATTGCCTCTGCTACAGTTTTCGTACCATTTGCGAATGGTTCCATTTCAAATACGCCCATTGGTCCATTCCAAATGATTAACTTCGATTTTTCAATCACCTCTGCATAATGCGCAGCTGTTTTCGGTCCAATATCAAGACCCATCCAATCAGCAGGAATAGCATCAACATCGACAATTTTTGTCTCTGCATCTTTCGAAAATTCATTTGCTACTACCGCATCAATTGGCATATGTAACTGCACGCCTTTTGCCTGTGCTTTTTCAATAAAAGATTTTGCTAGTTCAATTTTATCTTCTTCTAATAAAGATTTACCGATATCATGACCTTGCGCTTTAATGAAGGTAAATGATAGTCCCCCACCAATAATTAAATGATCGACCTTTTCAAGTAAGCTCTCAATCACACCGATTTTATCTTTCACTTTTGCGCCACCAATAATGGCTGTGAAAGGACGCTCTGGGTTTGATAATGCTTTACCTAGCACATCTAATTCCTTTTGCATAAGGAAACCTGATACAGCAGGAACATGCTTAGCAATGCCTTCTGTTGATGCATGTGCACGGTGAGCAGCACCGAATGCATCGTTCACATAGACGTCCGCAATTTTAGCAAATTGTTCCGCTAATGCAGGATCATTTTTCTCTTCACCCGCATGGAAGCGTACATTTTCAAGCAGAACGATATCGCCGTTTTGCATGTTCGCGACAGTTGCTTCTACGTCTTGACCGATGGACTCGTCTAATTTAGTGACAGGCTTGCCAATGATTTCAGCTAGGCGAATACCGACTGCTGTTAAACGCATATCTTCTTTTACTTCACCTTTAGGACGACCTAAATGAGATGCTAAAATCACCTTTGCCCCTTGTTCGACTAAATAGTCAATCGTAGGAATGGCTGCACGAATACGCGTTTCGTCTGTGATGACCCCAGCTGCCATTGGTACATTAAAATCAACACGTACGAAGACGCGCTTACCTTTTACATCAATATCTTTCATTGTTTTCTTATTTAACATGAAGAAACCCCCTTCAAAGTTTGTAGTACGGACATAATAAAATGTGCTTCACCCATCTTGGCTATTCACATTTTGAATTGGCGAATAACAGTTTTGGTAACAAGATTTTTCGACTATGCTTGTAAAATTCCTTTGCTTATCGAATGGCAAAATGTCCAAGCAAGTGAAAGTATACCTTTACCAATTTTAATAGTAGCAAAAGTACCGTTTGATGTCTTGCCCAAGCCAATCTAACATCTCCTATATCTGTGTACGTTATAACAAGCCATGCGCTAAATATATTTATTAAAAAAAGGAGTAAGGGTACATCCCTTACTCCTATTACCCTTGTATATTATATCTTTTCGATATTATAAAGGCTATACTATTTTTGCGTAAAAAGCGGTATTATGTCACACTTTTTACTTCAAATTGCGAATTATGACACTTATTTATGATTTAACCCTTGTTGAGCAATGTATAATGCAAGATCCATTAAACGAGTAGAGTAACCAATTTCGTTATCGTACCAAGCAAGAACTTTCACCATACTATTTTCTAAAACCATTGTAGAAAGGCCATCTACTGTTGAAGAATGATGATTACCATTGTAATCAATTGATACTAATGGTAGTTCATTGTAGCCTAAAATACCTTTTAGCTCATTTTCTGAAGCTTCTTTTAAAGCGGCATTAATAGACTCTTTTGTAACATCTGCTTTTAGTTCTACCACTAAATCCACACATGATACATTCGGTGTTGGAACACGCATAGAAAATCCATCTAGTTTACCTTTCAATTGAGGTAATACTTTAGAAACCGCTACTGCTGCACCTGTCGTTGTTGGAATCATTGACACTGCCCCTGCACGCGCACGACGCGGATCAGAGTGCGGGAAGTCAAGGATACGTTGGTCGTTTGTATAAGAATGGATTGTTGTCATCATACCGCGTTCAATGCCAAATTTTTCATCCAAAATTTTAGCTACTGGTGCCAGACAGTTTGTTGTACAAGATGCATTTGAAATGACATCGTCTGTTTTTGGATTGTAATCCTCATGATTCACACCCATTACGAATGTCGGCATATCTCCTTTAGCTGGTGCAGATAAAATGGCTTTTTTAGCACCTGCTTCAATATGCTTCCCTACATCTTCCATTGAACGGAATCGACCTGTACATTCAAGCACAACATCTACACCAAGCTCGCCCCAAGGCAATTGCGCTGGATCTTTTTCAGCGTATACTTTAACCGTTTTTCCATTCACGACGAAAGAATCTTTATCTGCATTTACATCAGCATCATAGATACCATGTACAGAATCGTATTTTAATAAGTGTGCAAGCTGACTAGCATCTGTTAAGTCATTCACTGCAACTACTTCAAATTCATCATGCTTCATTGCTTCACGAAATACTAAACGACCAATACGTCCAAATCCATTAATTGCTAACTTTAATGCCATTGTCAATTCCTCCAATAATGTTTTCATTGATTTATTTTTACAGTAAACGTTCAGCGATTGCCTTTGCTGCAGCTTCATCTGTTATAAAAATCGTCTGCTTCGGTGCTACCTTAAAGTAAGATAGCATGGCATTCACCTTTTGTTTGCCTGCTGCCACCGCAATAATATGCTTACATTTTTCAACTTGTTCAAGTTGAATACCAATCGTGCGAATACGATGCACAATTTGTCCTTCGGCATTAAAATAATAGCCGAATGCTTCACTAACAGCACCTTTTTCTTCGAGAATACGTAAATCTTCGGCAGATGTATTACGACGAATCGCCATTTCTTCAGCAGAGCCGATACCATGAATAACGCAGTCAGCACGGTCATAGTAAGCCATTATTTCTGTCACCATAGGCTCTGTTAACATGGCTTGATAAGCCTGTTCACTTAAATGCTCTGGTAAAAATAATGTACGGTGCTGGGCATCCATTTGCATAGCGAACGTAGCAACCAGTGTATTGGCCTGCATGTGCATTTCATGACCGATACCACCACGAGCAGCAACAAATGTAATGTTTTGCTGATGATCGACTGGTTGTAAAAACTGCGCTAAGGAGGCAACTGATTTCCCTCCAGTAACAGCCACTACTTGCTCATTGGTAATAGTCGAAAGAAATTGCTGTGCCGCTTCTTTTCCGAGCAATGTTAAAACGGTTTCGTCATCGTTGTAATCACCTGGAACAACGAGCACATGTTGCAACCCTAATTGTCGTTCGAGCGCTTTGCCTAGTTGAGTAAGACCCGACCATTCATACACTAATGATCTTAGCTGTTCAATCACTAATTCGCCATCACTCGTACATACCATACCCGACTTTTGGGAATCTAATAACCCTTGCTCACGTAAAATATCTGTTTCTTTACGGATTTCACGTTCTGTCATTTTTAGGGACTCTGCAAGCGTTCGTCTGCCAATTGGTTGCATCAGCTGTACCGATTGTAGAATACGATATCTCGATTGTAGAAGCGGATTCATTTCCGGAAGTAGTCTTCGCTGTGCCTCAGGTACAGTTAACATATCTATCTACTCCCTTTCACTTATAGTGGGTCGTTTTTTAACCCACTATACTAAATAATGTCCCACTTACAATTTAATTATAATATGCTTTATAAAAAAGAGCAAGTAATTAATGGTATGTGTTGCTAGTACAACCTTTATACATAGCGAAACCCATTATTAGGAAAGTAAAAATGCCACGCTGTCTGTTTTGTTGGCAAAAAAAATCTCGCAATCATCCATTATGATTGCGAGATGGCTTGGTTCTTATTTAGTGAAAGATAATACTGCGTTTTTCTTGAAGCCTGCTAAAGCTTTTGTAGCTTCCGTTTTGTTTGTGTATTCAAAAATACGAACGTCCTTTTGTTCAAATACTGTAATAACCCACATAGTCAAATCTCCCTTTAAGTTTATTTTTGTAATATAACAACCACGTAAAAATGTGGTACTTTTTCTAAACTGTTTTATAACAACCTTTACTTGATTCTTATTCTACTCCTATTTTTTAAAAAAGAAAGCTTTGTGTGAAGGTCTTCACAAACTGTTCATATTCATAACGCTTTCATTGAACAATTTGTGAATAACATGCATTTTCAGGTTTAAAATAAAAAATTCGTTATTCTCTCCGCTAGAGAATAACGAATTTTTTCCCTTTATTTATAACCTTTTGCTTCATTCGATTTTACTCCATTTAGTAAATGGTAATTTTGTTGGCTAAATAGCTATGCTCTTCTCACGTAATGGCTCTTTGTTTTGTCACAAACGTTCCATTAATGTTACATAATCTAAATTGCCATACTGTATAACTTCTCCATCCTTTTCCACTACCGGTATCATCAGCATATATTTTTCATGTATCGCTTCATCGGTTTCAATATCGATTATATCAATGGTAAAACCTAACTCTTCTTGAACAAGTTTTAATGTGCGTAATCCTTCCACACAAAGCTCGCACTGGGAACGACTAAAAAATTTCACGTCCATTTTACCAACCCCTTTACTTTATGGTGCCAGGCACGCAAACAATTCGCAAACACTTTCGATTTACTTGTGATTTTGGCGTAACTATTTATCTTTATTTTAAATGAAAAAAGACTGTGCAAGGTAATTTTTGCACAGTCTCATCGTTTGTTATTTTTTTAAATGGCTGTCGAAGAATTTAACCATTGCATTATAGAATTCAATGCGGTTTTCTTCGTTTTGGAAGCCATGCCCTTCATTTTCTTTCAGCATATACTCTACTTCCACACCTCTAGCACGCAATGCTTCTACGATTTGATCAGATTCTGCCTGATTAACTCGTGGATCGTTTGCACCTTGCGCAACAAATAATGGTGTTTTAATTTTATCAACATGGAAGACAGGAGAAGCTTCTGTTAATAGCTCTTTATCTGTCTCTGGATGCCCTACACGCTCATAGAACATGTTACGCATTGTTTCCCAATAAGGTGGGATTGTATCAAGCAATGTGAAGATATTTGATACACCAACATAGTCAACTGCCGCAGCATATAAATCAGGTGTCTTTGTAATACCAGCTAATGTAGCATAGCCACCGAATGATGCACCATAAATACCGATGCGCTCAGGGTCCGCGATGCCTTGATCGATTGCCCATTGCACGCCATCTGTAATATCATCTTGAATTTTTAGACCCCATTGCTTATTACCAGCTTGTAAAAATTCTTTTCCGTATCCAGTTGAAGAGCGGAAATTCACTTGTAGCACAGCATATCCTCGGTTTGCAAGAAGCTGTACTTCTGGGTTAAAGCCCCACATATCACGTGCCCATGGACCGCCGTGTGGATTTACGATAAGCGGTAAGTCTTTTGCTTCTTTGTTTTTCGGTAATGTTAAATAACCGTTAATTGTCAGTCCATCTCGGCTCTTATACGAAATTGGATGCATTTCAGCAAGTTCTTCTGACTTTAACCAAGGACTTAATGTTGCTAGTTCTGTCATTTCATCTGTTGTTGAGTCATAGTAATAATATTTGCCGTACACAGTGTCACTTGACACGCTGACGATAAACTTAGTCATTTCTTTATTGTAGTCATTGATACCTAGTTCGCTTTCTTCAACACCTAGTTTGTTTTGAATTTTGCGGAATAGTTTTTCAAAATCTTCATCAAAGAATTGGTAATGTGCTTTATCAGTCATATAAGCACCGTATAAAATTTTATCTTTTTCACTATTATATAATACGCCTGCAACGTCTACTTCATCGTTCGACATAATCACTTCTTCTTTACCTTCAAGATCGTATTTCACTGCTTGTACTTTATCTCGACCTTTATTTGAAGTTGCGTAAATATATTTATTATCTTTAGAGAAGGCAAGTGGATTTACTTCATCTCCTGCCGCCATTTCAATAAATGGTTTGAATTCATCTTTTTCTGTTTCTCGGTATAAAATTGTACCTTCTACACCATCTGAAACGACAGCGATACGAATATTGCCATCACGGTCCGCTACCCAATTCGATACGTTCCCAGGATTTTTTGCAACATGTTTTGTTTCGCCTGTTTTGACATTAAGCTTGTACACATCGAAAACTTTCGCATCTTCTTTGTTCATCATAATTAATATTTCATCTTTAACACCTTGTAAATTACTTAATACGCCTACAGTTACCCCAGGATAAGGTGTTAAATCTTTTTCTTCTTTCCCATTAAATGAAGATGAATAGATATGGAAGTTCTCATCGCCGCCTTTATCTTTGGCATAAAGCAATGTATCGTCTTTCCAGAAGAATCCTGAAATATCACGATCTTTTGAACTTGATACACGAACAGGTTCACTATCGTCATTCATTTTCTTTACAAATACATTCGAACGAGATTCCCATGCTGAAGCAAATGTAATGTAATTACCATCTGGCGACAATTGGTAACCGAAGTTTCCTGGATTTTTCATAAAATCCTCTACAGAAATTTCTTTTATCCCTTCGTTATTCGTTCCGTTTTTGATCGTCTTAAAAGTTGAAAAGATTTTAGTAGCATCTTGTTTTGAAATGGTTTCACTATTTTCAGAGATACCTTTAAATAAGCCTAGCTTATTTGCTTTTTCCAAATAATCTGCTAATGATGCTTCTTTTTCCTCTTTATCAAGAGCTCTTACTAAAATTCGAGCAACTTCATCACGTTTAATGGCCGTACTTAAATTTTGTAATTCTCCCTCTTTAACCCACTTATCCATGATTTCTTGACGCATTGCCTCTGACCCATGTTGGAATGTTAAAGAAGTCACAGCCAATTCAAGAAATTCTTTTGCTGTTAGGCGCTCCTCTTGTGCAACAATCACATTGCTCGTTTCATTTGCAGCTCGTACTTCCTGAATGGAAACAGGATAGACAACAGAAGCTGTTAAAATGACCGCTAAAGATGCTGACAAAAATCTTTTTTTCAAAATGATTCCTCCTTATATCAGTGTGCGTTATATCGTTAGTCGATACAAAGAAATTATAACAAATCTAGTTTTTTTGTCAATAAATGATAAAACTTATTTAATTATCCTCTTTATCCAAATTAAAAAGAGGCTGGGACAAAA